>Ga0315544_1000392_pt1 | contig 41776 bp, 14 predicted proteins | sample SalMarSW160130MG_2_FD_202543 | JGI IMG/M metagenome (GOLD analysis project Ga0315544, IMG submission 202543) | Salt marsh sediment microbial communities from the Plum Island Ecosystem LTER, Massachusetts, United States - Salt Marsh Sediment SW1601-130 ... | reverse complement strand
GACCCCTGCGGCCTTTGCGGCGAGTTGCAATCCGCCAGGCTCCGCTGCGCTCCGCCTGCCGGATTGCAGGATAAAGAACGTGGATAACTCTCTAATCGAGGTTGGTACATAATTCGGGGTCAGATCATTACTTTGCGAGGTGACTAAGTTTATTTTATGTATGACCAACTTTATTTTAATTTCACTACTAATGTTTTATAAAGTTTTACTTTATCATCCTATAGGTTCGCCCTACCGGCTCCCCTTATCTTCTCCTTTGCAGCCCTGTTAATTTGTCAAATTGCCTGCTAACAGCGGCGTAAAAATCAGTTATAAAAAGCCAGTCAAATTGAATACTTCATACATTACTATTATCAGAAAACTGCGTACTATTACTATCCCCTTATCGTGAGTTCACTGGGACTCACGCTGTCAAGAAGTAATGAATTAAGTCTTGGGATGGCCAAGGGACATCGTATCCCTTAAGGAAGATAAGGTTGTACGACCAAAGATTGTTATAAGAAGCCTAGAAAGACCGCATAGGCAAGAGCGCCACTGCCGTTTGTGGTCCTGTAACTTGAGCAGTTATAAAAAATCCTCAAAAACGATGATAATCTTTTTGATGGTCAAAAATGAAACTCTTAAACTACTTTGAACGAATACGAAAGATGCCAAATAAAGCTAACAAATTCGACATAAGGCTACAAATGATAAAATATGCTATTGTTTATGGCATCAAACTCAACGTGAGAGTCTCTAACACTACAATCAAGACAATGTAAATGACTAAATTCCTTATGAATTAAGTCTTAATTTCTTTATAGCCCGGAGGAGGGGCATCGGGACGCCAGTATCCACGGCTGCGTTGCGTTTTAATGCAGTCCTTTCCCCGCTTCTTTCTGATTTCTTGAATATGTTTACGGATGTTTAAATCAGACAACCCCAATTTGTCACCTAGTTCCTTAGCAACGAGGGATCGGCCTTCTAATAAATCCCAGATTTCGAGCTGCCGTTCAGAGAGTAAGGTCTCTTGATACTCTTTTATAGGTTGGTTTAGGGCTTTCTTAGTAATAAGAGGATCACAGGCGTCGAATAATTTCGGCAAATAGTATTTATTCAGTTTAATACAGATCCCCTCCAGACGTTTATGAAGTTTACTCACCATTAAGTCATAGAATGATTCATCTATTTCTATAGAATTGATATTCTCATGCTCGGGTGTTGATTCCACAGTGGCCTCAATTGATTCTTGGCAATCATTGATAACATCGAGTATCTGTAAACATAACTTCGATAATTGGGGATCAGTGGCAGCATATTTATTTATGATGTTCTCAAGAAGGTTAGGCAGGTTGTAGAAGTCTGGCCACTCACTTGCAAATATGCTGTACCACAGCTTGCCGTCTACTACTATCTGATAATTTTGTAGCATCTTTTTGAATTCGTGTGGGTCTGGGACTGTAATACTACCACAGATATCTATTAACTCTTGCAGCGGATCACCAAAGATTTCCACAACTTTAACCTTGGATGTGGGACCTTTACTCTTGTCCATTAATACTACTCTCTTCCTTCCCATTCATGACAAGTGCCGGCTGGTCTTTAATTTTGAACCTTTCAAATAGTCCATATAGATAATACTAACAGGTCTAACCTAAAGGGCTGGAAAGAAGCGCAATCATAGCAGCAGTCTGCCAGCCCGGAATCAGGCAAAAAGCCAAAAAGGCAGGCTTTCTATTGCTATCGGTGTGAATCCAATCTGAGTTTATCTTGGATTGGACCATCTTATTGTTTGTGGCACGGCAAGAATGCACCATAAATAAGAGGCACCCAATATTAGAGCCGCTGTATTGTCAAGGTGTTCTTATGGCAAGGTGAACGAAACATGAGTCAGAAACCAGAGTACGGGTGTTCTGGTAAGTTATCGGACGGGTGCGAGCGTTTAGATTTAGGCTGGCGCTGATAACAAGGTTTATGTGTTTTTGGGCCTCCAATGTCCGGACAAAACGGACAAGCCCGAAGTTGGACCTCTGGTGGAAAACCTATGTTTTTTGTAGGAATTTTCGGGGTAGGAATGGGCGCAAACGGATAAGCCTTGTTCATAAAAAGAGTTATATAAATTCGAGCCTTTTGTCAGGCGCAAACTCCGAAATTCATTAAGGCTTTTTTCATCTCTAGACCCCCATATGATGCCCCCGCTATGAAGACCTGGAGAGTCCTTTAAGACAAGGCGTTCATGTCGACCAGTGGGACGATCTATGAGCTTTCTTCGTTGTTACCAATCAAAGGATTCGACAAGACGATTCTGCGGTCCTTTTCCATTTTCCTTCCCAGCTGTAAGTAGGAAAAACAAGGATTTTCGTAATTTTTCCAGAATTCCTGTCACCATTTTTGTTCTGCGTCTTCTTTATTATTGAGGCTATAATACACATCGGTTAAAAGGAATCTGAAAATGAGAACAGTGGTAAGTGAGATTAAACTACTAAAAAGATGCCTGGAAGGCAACTCACAAGCCTTTGAAGTGATTGTAGCAAAATATCAGGAACTTATCTGCGCAATCACCTTCAGTGGGACCACGAATATCCAGCAAAGCGAGGAACTGGCACATCAGACCTTCATCAATGCCTGGAAAAACCTTTCTCAACTTAAGGATCTTGCGAGGTTCCGGCCTTGGTTGTGCACTATAGCCCGAAACAACATTCGCGATTTTTTAAAGAAAAGTCAACGGGACATTATTGCAGGAGCTAAATCCATGGAAAACTTAGACGATACCGCTGCTGATGAGGCCGGACCGCTCGAGTCAGCTATAAAAAAAGAACATGAAGAACTTGTCAGTAATGCAATCCGACGGATACCCGAACAATATCGAGAGCCTCTGGTTCTATATTATCGCCAGCAACAGTCTGTGAAGCAGGTCGCACGATCACTTGATTTATCCCAAGATGTCGTAAAACAGCGGTTGCAACGCGGTCGAAAGATGATAAAAGAGCAACTCAGTTCTATCGTTGAGGAAACTCTTTCTGCCACCGGACCTAAAAAGGCATTTACTACTGCTGTTATTGCATCTGTTGCAGGGATGGCTATAAAAGGTTCTGGTGTTGCAGCCGCCGCTGGGATTGCCACAGCTACGTCTACGGCTGGAACTGCCACGGGTGTCGCAGCAATAATGAGCGGGATAACAGCCAAAATAATTACTGCAGCTGCGGTAGTAGCCATTGGCGTTGGAGCTGTAGTTACTTACAATACTTACAAACAGATCACTAAGCCAAACCCTGGACCGGAATTCTCCCAAGCAGGAATGGTTGTGCAGAAACAAGGAGAAGAGCAAAGTTTGCACAAAGAGCAACATAATGAGGTGGATAGTTCTTTTTCTGAAGTGGCGACCGATATGGGTGCAAATGAGCATCATGAAACCGTTCTAAGTCAGGATATTGGCTCTGCATCGCCAGAACAAAGAACGAGCGAAAGTATTAGCGACCATTCAAATGAACCTGAAAAACCTAAAACAGGCGTCTCGGGTATTGTTGTCAATAAGTCAAGCTCCAAGCCAATCAAAGGTGCACAAGTCTTTTATGGGCCAAGGAAAAATCCACAAGGCTCTTTTTTTATTGATGCAAGTGGACACTTTGAATTTTTGGATATGAAGCCTCAAGAACGGCAATTTTTCTATATTGTTGCAAAGAATTACACTTCGCGTCGAATAACATTGGACATAATTAAAGATAAAGTTTATGAGAATTTTAAGATCGAACTTACTCCCGGTTCAAAGGTTGGGGGTATCGTATATGATCAGAACGACAAGCCAGTTAAGGGGGCGACTGTAGGAACGTTTCATTTTACTAATCATCCTGTGATTACTGATGCAAATGGGATATTTGAAATTGACGGTTTAGACCCTGCCTGGGGTAATTATCAATTACATGTGACCCATCCAAATCATCCCGCATTCTCCACAAGTTTTTCACCAGCCAATGCCGGCGAAACAGCATGGAAAGATGTTGCTCTAAAGCCTGGAGTTACAGTTTATGGTCAAGTTACTGATGTACAAGGCCAGCCAGTGGCAAATGTTAATATTGGTAATACCACATCTCGTGCCATGTGGAACTGTATAGCAACAAAGACGGACCAGGAAGGTAAGTATGAGTTAAAAAATGTTGATGCTGGCGATTTAGTTCTTTGGGCTATTATCAATAAATATGCTCCTTATGTTGAGACGTTTTCTCTAGATAGTTCAGAAGCCAAGAAGTTAATAAACATTCAATTAAGTGATCCCTCGCCATTGTATGGAAAAATCGTGGATAAAGAGGGGAATCCAGTGCCAGGTGTGAGTATAAGCATTCGTGAATACAAGGGAGTGAGCAATTTAACTAACTGCCAAGATAGAGTTAGCTCTGATTCTGAGGGTAAATTCATAATCCCTAACGCTCCCCCTACAGGGACGGTGATCCTTTCTGTATGGGCGGAGCAAGTACCCGATACACATCCTGAACTTGAAGCTGGCCAAGAAGAGGAATATGTAATTGAAGTTGACAGGGTCGGAAGAGTGTATGGGAAAGTCGTAGATGATAAAACGGGAGAACCAGTTAAAAGATTCAATGTTAAGCTTACTTTCAGCAAAAACGGTAGTAAGCCGGGTTGGGGATACTCGGCAACTTGGAATAGAGAAGGACACAATTTCGATTCAGCAGAAGGTTTTTTTGACACAGGAAGAGAAAACATCCCAATTGGAGCTGAGTACTCAGTAACAGTTTATGCTGATGGTTTTGACCCCTTGACAATAGATCCTGTTGTAGTACAACCAATCAGTCAGGATCCTAATCGTATGGAATTCAGACTCAAGCCTCCAACTGTACTTGCCGGACGAGTTGTTGACAGCAATGGTATGCCGATAGCTGGTGCCAGAATCCGCTTTTTGACAGATGAGAATAAGTTTGAGCACTGGGACGATAAGGATACAACAGTCACTAATTCCAAGGGAGAATTTAATCTTGCTGGTATTGGTAAGGCAGAAAAATGTATTCTTATCACAGCTGAAACCTTTGCACAATTTATTGGATCTAGCATCGATTTGCCAAAAAATTCCGAGGGTACAGTAGAGATTACTTTACAGCCCGGCCTTGAAGTCTTTGGCAGAGTAGTTGATGCTAATGACCAAGGCATTGCTGATGCTAAAGTAAGTGCTCATGTATTTTCGGAGCAACTGCATAAACTGTTAAGTTCACCATGGCCTAACCTCGGTAAGGAAACTTATACCGACATGGAAGGTTACTATGTGCTTTTTGATTTACCGGCAGGGGATATTTCTTTCAGTGTGAACTCTTCAACTAAAAATGGAAACCTGAATCTTGCACACAAGAAGATTAAACTTAAGCAGGACCAATCAGTCGAGTTGAATTTTGGTGATGAAGTTGGTCTTAGATTAACGGGTATAGTGAGAATGGGGGGAAAACCGCTTGAAAAGGCAAACGTTCAAATACATTTGCCTGATAACTCTATGAAATGGGGTCATACCAACAGTGAGGGCCGATTCCGAATTTCTGGAATACCCAAAGGAACGTATACGATCTATACAAGCTACCATTCAGGCTTTGATCCAAAGACATTCCGATGGGGACCTGGGCAACAGCTTTCCGATAGAAGACAAGTTGCCGTTGAGGGTAATGTTGAGTTAGATATCGATCTTGGCGATGGATCTGTCGGGGGGGAAATTCCAGAACAGTTTGAAGAGATGGATAAATTACGAATAATATGCCGGCGAAAGGCATCGAGAATTTCTAAAACCGACACTTTACATCGTGGCGAGTGGGAATTTGCTGGACACGGGAAAATTGAGTCCGATGGTAGGTTTAAATGCTCCAATTTACGGGCCGGACAATATTATTTCTTGCTTGCAAGTGAGTTTCAGGAAGGTTTAGGTATATCAGATGTTTTTGAACTAGCGGAGTCAGAACATTTAGAAGACGTAACATTTAACATTGGTAGCGGAACACTACAAATTCATGTTGTTGATGCGGAAACACTATATGGGATTCCAAACGCTAAATTTGCAATAAAGAATGATCTGGAAGCCATTTTTTATTCGATAAGATTTGTTCCCGAAGACAGCAAATTCGGCATGATCACAGATGATAGAGGAAGTGTTGAATATACCGACTTGCCAAAAGGTAAATATGCGGTATGGGTCCAGACACCAGATTATTTAACAACTGAATCAGAATGGATAGATTTAAGTGATGGAGAAATCTTAGCAATAACTGTACAAGTGGAACGCGCTGCGATAGTTAATCTTGAAATGTCAGAAGATCTGAAAAAAAGAATAACTGCTGATACTGTGTATTTGCGCTGTCGGGTCACAAATATCAATACCAATGAATTAGTGCCGATGGTTGGCCCCTATGGTGAAGACGAAGAACATACAGTTTGGCTACTACCCGAAGAATACGCAACTCAGCGTCAATCCGCAATTAAGCTGCCTGAAGGAATGTATGAAATAAAATATCGTTTATACCAAGACAGAAAAGGCAGTCTTTCATACAAGGTTAACCCTCCATTACTTGAGGGAACCGTAAACGTAGAAATCGACAAGGGAGAAACCAAGCTAATAACCGTTTCAGAATGATGGATATCCCAGGTTGGAGATTTATCCGGTTTAAATGGGAAATGTCAGATGGAAGGATTAAAAACCGCGAAAAAATTCTTATTTTTTTATACCCAAAGCGTTCAGTTGTGTTATATATTCGGATGCACTTCTTCGATTGTTTTGAAAAGAAAAGCAAAGTCTTCCTTGAGCTTTTCCGGCGGGATAGCGTTGGTAAGTGGCGGTCATCCTGAGCTTGGGAAAGTAACTCACAGATGCTTGAAGATACTCCCAAAACCAAAAACGTCTATGTACCTCTGGCCTTGATCGGCCTTGCGGTCGTACTCATGCTGGTCGAGGTGTTATTCTTGGGCAATCATGCTTCTCATGGTGCGCTCGAAGTGCTCTCGACCGTCGTTGGAAAGACTATCATGTATGGGCTCGTACTCCTGCAGCTCCGTAGGTATTCCCACGATTGCAGTAGTCGGACATGCCTAGCAGATGATGTCTTTGAACATGAGAACAAGATATTCAGAATCTCAGAAATATCAGTCTGAAACCAGATCAGTGTGTAATAGCATACATAATAATATTAATCCCCATTTGAATGGCTTTTTCATAATTGTACCAGCCGAATTCATAGCCGTGACTGTCACACCAGCCACAGTGAATATCAGTCGAACTGAGAAAGACAGCGAGGCGCTCACCAATAAAAACTCCCCTGGCACCATGATTCTGGCCGTGCATATACGGCAAAACCGCCTGCTGAGGATGTCTCATGCCAAAGAAAAACATACGATTCTGACGCTGCATATATGGCAGACCGGTATCGCCAAGGTCGTATATATTATGGAATACTTCATGCTCGTGCGGAATTCGTTTTACTGAGCCTCTTCCGAAAACTTCTTCCAACAGCTCATAGGAGCTTTTATAGAAGAAATCGCCGCCCGAGCCCACAACGCAGTCATCCATCAGCAGGAACCCCCCGCGGTTAATGTATTCTTTTAAATTTTCCTTCTGTTTCCTTTCAAACGTGTAATGATTTTCTCCCGTCATAAAAAGAAACGGATATTTCTTTATCTCTTCAAGACCATCAAAAGAAACCACGGCATTTAGCTGACCTTCCATTGCCCATTGCGGCTGCCAATCGTACGCTCCTCTTATGGGTTTTACTTTGCATCGGATTACAGAACTCAACTCTCTTAATAGATTTGCATCACCACCCGGTCTGACGTTCCATCGATCGACTTCTCTTTCCTCGTGGGTGAATTTTACTCTTGGCATCACAAAATCGTAGCGGTCAAGGTCGTCCGGATATTCCGGAGGATATGTTTGTTCAGCGATTAAAGAAGAGCCACCTGCGGCCAATGCGGCACCGACAATTGTTCCGCCCGCCGTTTTCAGAAATTGCCTTCTATTTATATGACCATGATCCTGGTCCATAGTTGAGCCACCTTTCATTATTCTTCCGAGAGAAAGAACTTCGAGGCTTTCCGGCCATCTGTGTTATCCTGTTTATATCTCCATGGCTGCCGGCTCGGAAACCCATCTGCGTTATCTTCCAATACAGGAGTTTCGGTTTTGAGAAATAAATGCCTGAAGTACCAATCATCCAGTTGCATTGAAGCAAAAGTAAAAGCTTCCAATATTGATACCTTTCCGTCGCCATCCGTATCGCTTTTACTATCGAGCAGCGAGGGGACAAAATACTCACTGAATCGTGTGCTGTAATGCTGTTCAGCGGTACAGGAACCGATGACAATTCGACCTTGTCCTGTCAAAGCTTTAACGGCCATTCCGGCACCCGGACAGTCCAGCACGAGCAACATTGAAGAGGCTCTTATTTGGTTTATCCACTCGGCTAACTGCTCATGCGTAATATCCTGGCCCGGAAGATTAAGGCGCAGCTTGCCGGCGACGATATTTGCCTGGCCTACATAATAAAATATGAATCGGTTTTCAGATTGAACTGTGGCTAAAAGGCTTTTTATCGTCTTTTTTAAATTTTCGGCATTCGATATTTTTGAGCCTTTATCGACAAATGAGCTATCAGCGACCAAGACGTTTAGCCGGGCAGGTTTGAGTTTGGCATTATTAAGGAAAAAACTGCGAAGGTTTGTCACTGCTTTGTCCTTGGCAAGACGCTCTTTTGGGTCTTTATTTATTCCACAAATAACCAACGCATAGGTATTTTTAGTCTCTGCCGGTTTGGACTTGCGTTCAACACCGGTTGCTCCTGCAACTGCGAAGCAACTTGCAATTGTTAACAGGATTATAATAATTATCCTTTTCATATCAGTTCCACTTTTCAAACAAGGCCAATAGCCCGCCTAAAAAACCAGCTAACACTAAGAAGTGTACACAGAACCAACAGCAGCAGCCAATTTGGCCAGATACTTGTCATTCGGCGTGAACTGTATGTCCGGGTTTGGGCCTCAAATGTCTGCGTAACGTTTTCGTCAATATTGTCAACATAGAGATACGCCGCATTGAGCCTTTTTGCAAGGGTTCGGAGAAATTTTTCGTCGAACTCGACATTAGCCATTTCTGTTTGAACCGGCGGCAGATTTACGGCAATGGTTTTTTCGCCAAGGAAGATGCCGTTAACTTCAGCCTGGGCCGTTGCTACAATTGTCTGGTCTTTCGTGTCGTCTATCTCTGCAACATAATATCCCCCTCCGAGCTCGCTCATACTCGAAACTTCCCCTGCAATGTTAAGAAGCACGTTAGCACCGGTAACGGGTACAAACGACTTATCGCAAACATAAGCATTAAACTTTACTTTGTTTATCTGGTCGGTTACCCGCTCTGCAAATAACCTGACGCCCGCTTCAAGATTTGTTATCCTTCCCATATAGGCGGTTAATCCGGCCATAAGTTTGTAGAGTAGTCCACCCTGGAGGTCTTCGCGGTACCATAGGAAGAGCTTCGAGGCATTAAGTAAACAAACCCTGCCACGACCGACCCGATGAATGGAAATTATCGGTGTGTCTTCTATAAGGGCCAGCGTGGTGGCGGCTGGCTTGGTTTTAACGATTTGATAATATGCCGAAGTCGGCACATCGTATTCTTTGAGCACTTCAGGGCTGATGATTTTGCTGTCGATTCCCTCAAGTGTAAGCTCTATCTTTCCTGAGCTATATTGTTTCATTGTCGCTTCGTCGGCGTCAAGTATTACAGGGACAAGGGCTTTTGCTTTTCCGTTCATCCAGGCGGCAGGTCCGGATTCGGCTGTGCCCGGAAGCAGGATCAATCCGCCGCCTCTATCAACCACAAAACTATACAGACTGTCGAGCTGCGACCCAGTCAAGCTGTCCAGGTTGCATGAGCCAAGAATGATAATGTCATACTTATTAAAACCGTCCCGGTCGTCGGGCAGTTTGACATAGGCTGACCTTTTGTGTGCTTCTTCAGATAAGGCGGGCGCTCTGACGACATCCAATGCTAAATCCAATTGAATCTTATTGTCTCTGGCCAAAGCCTGCCGAACTTTGCCGATATTGAAACTTGCCTGCTGTGAGTAGAAAAGAACTTTAAGTCTGGTCTCTTCAACAACCTCTACCATTACGCTGCGAATGTTGTTAGCTAGATTTACTTCCTGTTCGACGGCTTTTGCGCGAGCCGAAAGAGTGTAGCTGCCAAGTCGTTCGGCGCCTACCGTGAAGTCGAGCGTTACATCTTTTTTAGTACCCACAGGCAAAGAAGATCGCCTTTGGCCTTCTGGCGCCAATGTATCGGCAGGTATTTCTCTCGAATCTATCACATAATCGCCTTTGAGCAGTTCGATTATTATCGGCTGATTTTGCAAATTCTTAACAGTTACAACAACCTGCACCTTACAGGCCGTATCGATAGCTATTCGTGACGGCGCGCTTACCGATTTTATTGCTATGTCAGATTGCGGCTTCCGGGAACCGATGCCGACAAGGAGAACCTGAAAATCCTCGCCTTGAATGGGTAAATATGAATCAATATTCTTGTCGTCAGCCTGGCTGTCCGTGAAAATAACAGCTCCTGTAATCTTGTTTTTTTGAGCTGTCTGATTTTCGTTAATGCTGTCAGGTGCTTGGTAGTCATCAGTCTGCGCATTTTTTGGAAAATCAACACCGTCGGCGATGTCATATTTGTGCAGCATTGTAAGGATACTATGCATATTTGTCTGTGGGCCCCAGCGTCGCAGAAAATCCAAGGAGCCGCTTTGGTAAGAGCGGCGGTCAAATCCAAAAATTTTATAATCGGGTCCATCCGGATTTAAAGGATGAAATTTTTCTTCAAATATGTTAATCGCTTTATCCAGCCGTGTTATTTGCCCATCTTCGACAATTGACATACTTTCGCTGGTATCGAATAAAGCCAGCACTGAATTCTTCGTCACCACCTCACTAATCTTAGGTCGTGACGGGTCCCACAATATCAACAACAATATTAAAATCGAAATATATTGCAGCAAAATCAGCGGCAGCCTGTACGGCTTTAGCTTTGCTTTTTGAAGTTCGCCTGAACGAAAGGCAAAAATAACCAGCACACCAAAGATTATCAAAAGCAAACATGCAATAAGATGTCCCGGATAGTTTACGAATATCATCTTTTCACCGCTTCATGACCGAATTTGGCAGCGTTTTCAAAAAACTCGTTTTCCTGTCTATAAAACTTCACATCAGACGGCTCGTCCTCAACCAACTGCTGCCGGTATTTTTTAGCGTTTATAGCAATAGACCAGAATTGTCGAGCCATTTGCCTTGCTGCTTCTGCAGGAGCCAGATTCGGGTTTCTGGTAAAAACCTGAGCCGCTGATGATGAAGTGCCCTTGTCTCTATTTCTTATAGTAGTCCACTGGGGTTCCGGCATCCTCTCAAGCAGACGCTTTGCCGCTTCAAGCCTTGCTAACATTTCCTCACGCTCTATGGGTGTAACAGACTCATCGAGAGCGTTTGCATCATCAGAGAGCTGCTCAGCCATTTCCTGAGCCTTTTGTGCGATTCTTTGTTCTTCGCTGAGTGCAAGCTCATCATCAAGTGTCTCTTGAGCAAGGCCCAACTGGCGCTCGGCTAATTCCATTAGTTCAACAGCTTCATTTGATTTTCTCCGGTCTATATCCGCTTTATAGCGTGCCTCGGTCAGCCTGTCTTGAAAGTCATTCATTTTAGCAAGAGCCTCGTCAAGGTGCTTTTGTGCTCCAGCTCGTCTTTTATTTTGGCCACCTTCTGAAATTTCAGGCAATCGTTGCAAATCCCGCTTCAATTGCGAAACCTGCTCCTGCAGTGCGCGCTGTTTGGCCTGGAGCATTCTTAGCCTGGCTTGAGCACCAGCGGCACCGGGTTTAGCACTACCCTGCTTTTGCGCATCTATCTGTTCTTCGCCGGCACTTTTGCCGCTGCCGGGACCATCCGAAGCACTTTTGTCTTTCCCGACACTTTGTCCTTTAGAACCGCCCTGGCTTTCAGCAGAATTCTGCTTATCGCTGGCGCTGGGACTGCCTGAAGAACTTTTATCTTTTCCAGAACTTTGGCCCTGAGAACCGCTTTGGCTTTCGGCAGAATCCTGCTTATTGCTGGCGCTGGGACTGCCTGAAGAACTTTTATCTTTTCCAGAACTTTGGCCCTGAGAACCGCTTTGGCTTTCGGCAGAATCCTGCTTATTGCTGGCGCTGGGACTATCCGAAGCAGCTTTGCCTTTACCAGTACTCTGACTTTTAGAAGCGCTATGACTTTCGGAACCGGCACTGCCTGAAGTACTTTCTCCTTTTTGACCGGCACGGTCTTGGCTTTGTTGCTTATCGGGACCTCTGCTTTGAGCCTGATTTTCATCGCCGGGGCTTGATGGTTTGGAATCATTCGTTTGTTGTGCAATCTTTTTCTCCCGGGCCTGCTGTTCGAGAAAGTTCTCAAAAGTCCTTTTCAAAGTCTTTTGCTCCCGGGTCAGCTTCTTTAACTTTTGCTGCAATTTTTTCAACTCAGCCTCGATGCGCTCTTTATCTTCCTGCGAAAATTCCTGCATTTCCTGAAGTTTAACACTGTCGGGCTGTTGCGCCTGCTGACCCTTGCCGCTTTCAGGTGGGTTCAACTCCAGGTCCAGTTCAAGGATGAACTTGCGCAAAACACGATAAGCGTTCTTTTCGGGTACTATCGCTGAAGTCGCATTATGCTCGGCCAAATATCTGCCTGCCTGTTCATAATATCCGAGGACCGCATTGAGAACATCTTTTTGAGTCTCGTTAAATCCATACTCTGAGTCTTCACGTATAAGCGCTAATTGTTCAGCACAGTACTGAACATCATTGTTTATGAATTCCAGTCTGGACCGGTCCTGTTCGGTCGGATTTGATTTACCGGCAATGGCCCAGGTTTTTTTAAGTATTGCTCTCGTATATTCGAGAATATTTAAGAGTTCCACAGGGGGTGAGCCTCCTCCCTGTGACGGGCCGCCTCCTGGCCTTGGGCGCCAATTCTGGCGATATGGTCTGATCTCGATAAAATACATGTCGCTTCTTGAAGTTCGTTTTTCAAGCGCTGAGCCGGTATCGATATCGGTGGCCTGAGCATAGAACAGGACGCTGTCGCCCACATTCAGACTGTACTTTTCCAATTCAATTATGTACGTAAATATCTTACTCCTTGCCCCTTCTTCAACCGGAATAACCAATTCTTCCGGCTGTTGGCCGGGTATTTCCAGGTACATATTTACGGAATCCAGACCGAAATCGTCGGTTACCTCGAACATAATCGGCACGCTCGCAACGTCTGTGGCCAGATAATCACCGTCCGGTGAAACCAGCTTGAATTTGGGAGGCTCATCGGTTTTTACTCTCACCTCCAAATCGGGTACGTCGTTGTTTGCCAGACCCTGCTCATTCACAAGATGAAATTTTATAGAGCCACTTGTATCGGCATTAAAACTATAGCTGAATTGTTGAGCCCCATTTAATTGCTTAGTGAGTTGCCTTCCGTCCGAACCTGTTACCACAACCTCTTTGAGCTTATCAGTGGTCTGCACGTTCAGTGTAACATCGCTCCGTTGAATTACTTCCAGAGTATTGTTCTCAACCTGCTCGGTATAAGGCCTGATCCACTTTCTTCTCGGCGGCCTTTTTGGCAGTGCAACGTCGGCCATCATACTCTCTATCCCAGGTGGTTCGCAAACGGTTAATTTATTCCAATCTGTGGAGGCTGAACCGGTTTCAAATCGATATTTGAACCGGCCTGTTTGTGAGAAAGATTTAGAGGTTTCAAACTTTGCCGTTTTTTCTTCATCAAAACCCGATTGTACCAGCATCTCTTCGCGTTCGGTCTGCCGGCTGTTATCTTTGGTTTGAGGTTCAAGGGCAACCAACACCAATTTTCCAAATTCCGGCACGCGGCCTTTAATCTCGGCTGCAAATGTTACCTCAGAGTCAGGTTCAGTAATAATGTCCTCAGTCATCGATTGCAAACTCGTCGGTGACAACGGCTCAACAGAAGCCAGGGGACGTGTTAACCGGGCAAAGTATTTAGAAAAGTAAACATAGTTATCATGGACATAAAACCAGGCAGCGGCAAGGCCAAACAGAATAACCGCCGAAAGAGCATATCCCCGCCACTTTTCAACAGTCGAATCAAACTTGAATGCTTCACTGTCTTTATCCACATTCAAGACAAGCTGTTCAGCGAGAACTTTGGAATACGGATAATCCTGTTTGTTCTCATAGTATTCGATGGCTGTGACAAGCTGCTGGTCGAAACTTCTTATGTTTTCGATATAATTTGCTGCTCCACTGCAGGATACGTGGACAAGCAAACATTTTGTCAATCTGTATAATAAAAGAATAAGCCCTGTAAGCAGTAAAATAAACGCTATAATTCTGCCAATTTCGTCAAAGTTCTTCCGATGGTCAAGCCAGGCATAAACGCCGACGTACACCGAGACAAAAATCAGACACAACGCCGCTACCTTGAGAACAGCAATCGCTACCAGCCATCTTCTTACCTTCGTGACTCTGGCAACAAGAGCATCGAGTTTTTCTTCTACGTTGTCGGCCATATTTAAGCCTTATCTATCGCTTCAGCCTGTTTGCGACAGCCGGTTCCGCTAACAGCAGAAGAATTATCATCCAAGCAAAATACTTCCAAATTGGTGTACGTTTCCTGTTGTTGAGAACTTCCACCGCAGATACCGTTCTTTCTGTGCCGGTCGGGAATACCCTGTTCATAATATCAGCCAGTTCCGAAGCTACCGGTTTAGTCATATCAGTCTCGCCCTCCGGCAGATTTATTCCAGCCCACATTGTCGGCTTGCTTAATGTTTTTATCCATCCAGTGCCTCCGGGATCAGATATCAGTAAAAAAGAATCCGCTACGGCTGCACGGCGTTTTATGCCATTACAAGTCTGAACCCAAGATTGTTTTTGCGCGGCAAACGAGGTTTGTCTCTCGGAAAGCGGCAACATTACCTGCTCATTGCGCGCAAAACAATACTCGCCAATCTGGCTATCTTTTCCCAATAAATACCGGCCAAAAGCAACCGATGCATTTGACTTAGTCAGTGAGCCAAGTGAATCATCAACGCTGGTATTGACAAGGATAGAGACGCCGACGCCAAGACGCTTAAGATAAACAAAGCCAAGGCCATTCTGGAATTGCCACAAACACTTGCTGTCAGGATGCTGTTGACATTCCAGGTAGCCCTTTAAGAGAATCTTGTCGATTCTGTAATTTGACAAGGCCCTTGCAGCAATATTATCGACTCCAAAAGCTCTGTTATCACACGGATTCGGTTGCATATATGTTCGTTCGTGAATACATTTCCCCGGCAGTGCCGCGAGAACATCCCGCTGCCACAACTGCCTTGCCGCCTCAGTTGTAGCCGTCTCCTTTACGAAGCAAATGAATCTGCCTCCGGCCTTGATGAAACCTGCTATGTTCGAGGCAAAATAAGCCAGTTGTTCCGCCACCGCCGAGCAAATGACCACATCGGCCCATTTCAAATCCGAAAGGGCAAAATCATCAACCAAAATCTGCTTGATTTGTAATGTATCATATGAACTCTTTCGTGAGATGGTGTCCATTACCGTTTTCAGCAAAAACATCTCATCTGCGCCGTTGCCGGCCAGAAGAACATTAACATTTTTATGGCCTGGACTGGAAACCCCCATATAAAACGTATCGTCCTCTTTAAGGCCGTCGCCCGCTGAAAGGCTCAATTCTACAGGCAGGAAAAACCGCTCCGGCCCGGCAGTATCAACCCTTACTTGTATCTGAGAGGTTCTGCGCTGTTGTGCAAACAGGTTTATATCTACCGGAGCCGATTTATTTTCGCCCGTCCTGGCCGTTAACTGGCGATTTTGCTCAACTCGTCCGTAATTGGCTACGGTAACATTTGCGGTTAACTTACCGTCGATAATGCCGATAACGTGGGCGTCTATTATCGCTGCATTGTTAACAGGCTCAGGTGAGATAATCAGCTTATAATCCATTTTGTCAACGACGGTAGGTTTCTCGGCATCGACAAACTGCTTCAGTATATTAGGTGTAAAATCACTTAGTACCAGAACCGAAACCTCATCATCCAAATGCTCTGAACGACTGACTCGATTCAGACTCGAAATAAAGTCGTTGACATTTGCGCTGCCGGTTTCAATTTTCAAGGCCTTGACCTCGGCCAGTGCCTGTTCCTTACTCAGACCCTGTGACCAATCCCCCGAGGCCAGAGCACAAATATTGAACAGAGCATCGGTCTTTGCGGAGCGAATATAATCAATTGCTGAATCTTTCAGCTTGTCGAAATAACTGTCCGTCCCATCGGTATATGCCATTGATATCGAATTATCAAGGCCAAGGGAATAAACGGGCCTGGTTTGCTGTGGCTTGGGTTTAGTATATAGCATCGGCCGGGCAAAAAGCATAGCAATCAAAACAATTATTACACAGCGAAGCAGCAAAATCAGCAAGTCGCGCAGGTTTCTGCGGGACCGGCTCTCAATCTGACCGGTATATAAAAACCGAAGCATTGTGAAAGGTAATCGTCTGAATCGCGGCTTAGCCAGCAGATGAGCAATCACTGGCCCGACAACTGCGAACCCGCCGAACAAAAATATCCACTGTATAAAGCTCACATCATTCTCTTTCGCTTGGCTAAGTACGCTATCAACGCCCTAGCGAGAGGCTTGGAAGTATCAAGAAGACAATAATCGATGTTACTTTTGCCGGTGGTTTTTTCTATGTCATCGAGGAACTCTGCCACGCGCATGCGATAGCCGTCTCGCAAAGACTGCGGAAAGGCGCGTATTTTAGCTTTCGATTCCAAATCTTCAAATTGAATCAGTCCTTCGTAATCAAGATTAAGCTCCTGATGGTCCATCGTGTGAAAAACAATCACGTCATGTTTAAGAAATTTCAAATGGGCCAGGCCTTTATAAATATCTTCCTCGTCGTCGAGTAAATCGGAAATCAGAATGATAAGACCGCGGCGTTTTGTAGTCTCGGCGATGGTATGAAGAACACCGGCAAGATTGGTCCGGCCTTCGGGCCTGTTATATTGCAGGGCCGCCAGGATTGTGTTTAGATGCGTGCGTTTTGACCTGGGCGGGATATTCTTTATCACCTTCTCAGCAAATAATACGAGCGATGTGCTGTCACTTTGGCTGAGCATCAGATAGCTCAAAGCCGCTGCAAGAAAAGACGCATAATCAATCTTCCTGACCAGGCCGTCACCGGCAAAAGACATACTTTTGCTGGTGTCCAGCAATATGTAGGCCGTTGTATTCGTTTCCTGCTGGAACTGTTTTATATAAAGTTTGTCGCTGCGGCCGAAAACCTTCCAATCGACGAATTTCAGCTCATCGCCGAGATGATATTCTCTGTGGTCACTGTATTCAACGCTGAAACCATGAAACGGACTTGGGTGCAGACCCGAAAAGAAGCCTTCCACTGCGCAGCGGGCAACCAGGTCCATATTGGCCAGCTTGCTCAAAAATATCGGGTCAAGATATTTACGATTGTGCTTCACCGTCTTGCCCCTGCAAATAAACTCCCAACTGAATTCTCTTTTCAGTACGTCGCGGTTCAGGCTATTTGGGCAATGGTACATTCTCAACAAGGTCATCAAGAATCCCTTCGATGCTGATACCGTCGGCCTCGGCATTGAAGTTGGGAATAATACGATGCCTGAGCACAAGTTTGCTGACAACTCTCACATCGTCAAAGCCCGGCGTAATGCGTTTGTTTATCAGTGCCCTTGCCTTTGCGCCGAGCGTCATATACTGTCCCGCCCTCGGGCCGGCACCCCACTTGAGATATTTCTTAACCATCGGCGTGGCAAGCATATCGTCCGGTCTGGTAGCACGGGCCAGCCTGATGCAATACGCTATCACCATATCACTTACAGGGGCCATTCGAACAATCTCCTGAAACAGCACCATATCATTCCTGTCAAGCACTTGCTGGACGGATATCTTCTTGCTCGTCGTGGTTTGCTTAACTATCAGGTGTTCTTCCCTTGCCGTGGGGTAGCCGATATAAATCATAAACATAAACCTGTCTAGAGCAGCCTCCGGTAAAGGATATGTCCCTTCCTGCTCAATAGGGTTCTGGGTAGCGAGAACGAAAAACGGCTCCTCAAGCTTGTATGTCCTGCCGGCAACCGTAACTTCGCGCTCCTGCATCGCCTGCAGAAGCGCTGCCTGTGTCTTCGGAGGCGTGCGATTTATCTCATCGGCTAAAACCACGTTTGCAAAAATGGGACCTTTTACAAACTCATATCGCCTTTTTTTGGATTGCGGGTCTCTCTGAATAATATCGGCGCCGGTTATATCCGAAGGCATCAAATCGGGCGTGAATTGAATTCGGTTGAATGTCAGCCTCATCGCATCTGATATCGCCTGCACCATCATCGTCTTGGCAAGACCAGGGACTCCCTGAATAATACAGTGCCCACCGGCCAGCATACAACAAAGCATCGGGTCAATCACCTTATCCTGGCCAACGATTACTCTGTGTATCTGCTGCTTTAAGCTGGCATAACCCCTGCGTAGGTGAGCAATTAACTGGCCCTCATCAACAGCTCCGTTTGTTTGTGCGTTTTTAGCTCCTAGCCCGGTTACCTGTTTCATATCAGCCTTTCACAATTTTGGTTATTACTAACCAGTCCCACACAATATAGATGCAAGATAACGAATTCTGTTACAAGAATTCCTGAATCTATATGAAACAGACCTTAAACTCGCAGTGTTTTTACATTACTTATTTTACTAAAAATAGCCGAAAATTCCCAAAAAAATGATACCTCCAGAATAATAAACCGGGATTTCCCATATACACTTCACTGAAACACTCGCGCAAGCTTCAAGTCTCATAATACCGTAATTTCATCTCAATTTCAACAATATTCCGGCAGGTTCGACATGCCGTGCCGTAAAAAACACCAAAAAAGCTGAGCACTTGCGTCAAGAGCCCGCTTTTTTCCTACCATCTTGGCACACCGCGACTGTTGCCCTCCCTTCCGGAACGCAAAGAGATGGAAGAGGAACACGCCGTAACTCTTTACACATCTGAGACTTATCTATTGTCGGCCACGCAGACCCCGACACAAAGATCTGATAGGTCGTATGTTCGAAACGCCCCCCCCGCTATGAACCCTTGAAAACAAAATCCAGACCCATTTTTCAGTTCAAAATCGCAGTTTCGACTGCGTCGGAAAGAAATGGGGCATTCCTCTGGCGGGTATCGGTCTGAGAGCGTCAGGGTCAGTAAACATCTTGCTATACACTGCATAAAACGGGTTAGAATATTCATAATCCTAAATCGTGATTTATTGAGATTGAAAATACCGTGATACGAAAAACAATTTATTTTTTTGTAACGAAAAAAGCCTCTGAGCGCCTATAATATAAATGGCTGACCGCGGAACAAGTAAGAAAAAATGACATTTGCACAGACTGCCAAATTAAGATTATTCAAACTATTTATTATCATTCCACTTTTGTGGATAACAAATTCCGAAAAGCTTACAACGGCTGAAAGCGGGAGCGCATCTGTTGCCAACAGGAAAATCGAGCATCCCGCCGAATTCCTGTTAAATAAGATGCTGGAGCACCGTTCCCAAATCAAGAATCTTCAGTATATCGCAGAAAATAATATCTGGTGGAATGCAGCCAAAGAAGAAGATATGATTGAAGACCAAATAAAAAGGATGAGAGAAAGAGGTGTTTCAGAGCGGCAATTAGAAAGATGGAGGAGGGGAATGAGCCAAGTTCCTGAGTCCCGCTACCAGATTCTAAAATGTACGATCGATAACGCCGGACATGTTAAAATTGAACTAAACACAGGAACTTATGATCCATCGGGTAAGAAAGTGCCCAGTGAGGATAAGCACATTTGGGCCTGGAACGGTGTGTCTGCCACCGATTTCTCCCAACGAAGCGGATCCCCGGGAGGCGCAACAATCAAAGACGTACCCAGGGTTGCAACAACCTTAGGGCATCCCTGGAGGTCGTTTACAGGCATTCTTTGCCAATTTCTGGAAGAGACTATCGCGGCTGAAAGACAAGTGAGTGTCGATGGATTGAAGGACGGAACCTACCGTATAGCATTTGACTACAAAACCAGCAGAATAGTGGCTATTATTGAACCATCCCAGGGATACATGTGCTCTCTGCAGGAGTACTACAATGAACAAGGAAAGCTTACAAGCCGCAAGACGGCAAAATACGAAGAGGTAGCTGATGGCATCTGGTTCCCCGTTAGTGGACAAAGAGAAGAATATGCTGATGACGGCTCATTACGCCGCAAATCTACTGTTGAATCGAGTCAAATCAGAATAAACGATCCGTTTTTCAATGAGAGTTATTTCGACGTGAACATGCCCAAAGGAGCCTATGTGCGCGACTATACTTGCAATGCTGAGCGCCCTGAAATATATCGTTATGGTGAACCGAGAAAGAACTATGACGAAATTGTCCAAAGCGGAAATAAATTCGTCGCCGGCTTAGTAACCGATGAAAATGACTCGCCGGTTCCAGGCGTTCGGGTAGAGGTCTGCGGCCACAAAAAGGTTAGAGCAGATGGCAGGTTCTCCTGGACGTTCTCCGGTAGCTTCGATATTTTCAATGCAGTCACAGACAGCGAGGGGCGCTTTGCAATCGAACTGAAAGAGGATGGCTTCTATAACCTTCGCCTCTTACCCAAGAATCATGCCGCCATTATGGCATATGACGTACCTCTTGGCAAAAGGGACCTGAAGGTCACACTTCCGGAAGGAGGAACGATCAGCGGTCGGGTCGTACGCATTGAAGATGGGCGAAAAGTACCTATCCCGTCTGTTGAGGTCAAGGCCGAGCAAAGCGATCGAAGTACCTATAACCATCTTGGATTTAATCGTGATCGAAAGACCGTGACGGATTCGCAGGGCCGGTTCCGGTTCAATCATCTGCGAACAAAGATGAGAAGCCCTGAAACCCTGAATTCGGAGCAATGGCAGTACTCGCCGCGTGCATGGACAATCTTATACAAAAAGACTTCGAGAACGGTCGTATTGTATGAAGGAGCAAAGACTGAAGATATAGAATTGGTTGTCGAGCCTGACTACACAAATCCAATCTCTTTAACCGGCAAGCCTCTGCCAAGATTTGAAAACATCAAGTTTGATTTCAGCCCAGAGCAAACCAAAAACAGGAGGATACTAGTTTGTTTCTGGGACATGAACCAACGTCCATCACGGAATTGTATATTAGAGCTTGTCAAGCGGACCAAAGAGTTAGAAGAAAAAGGTGTTGCAGTCGTCCTCATTCAGGCTTCGGGAATAAATGAAAACAAACTCAATGAATGGGTAACAAAGAACGACATTCTTTTCCCGATAGGAATGATCGAAGGCGATGAGGAGAAGATCCGTTTCAGCTGGAGTGTTAAATCCCTACCCTGGCTGATTCTGACGGACAAAAAGCACATCGTTCAGGCTGAGGGATTCAGCATTAATGAACTTAACGAGAGTATTGCGATGCTAAGAGAGAAGTAAGGCTCTGGGTCAGGCTCTGTGCCTCGGATTTGCGGTTTTTTGTAACGAGAGATGCGAAAAAAATCTCTTGATTTTGAGCCACTAAAACGTTATAAGTAGTTTGTGTGTCATCGATTTCCATATAATCAGGATGCGAGGCTATTATGAACAGACGAATCGGATTCACGTTAATCGAGCTTCTCGTGGTCATCGCCATTATCGCCCTGTTGATGGCTATCTTGATGCCCACCTTGAATCAGGTCAAGAAGCAGGCCCGCACCGCCGCCTGCCAGGGCCAGCTCAAACAATGGGCCCTCTCCTTGCGATGTACACCAACGACAACGAGGGCTATTTACATGATAGGCCTTTCGGGACCGATTATTCAAAGATGTGGCCGCAATTCTATCAACCATACTATGACGATCCAATGATGCGATGCTGCCCGGCGGCCAAGAATCCCGACGTTCACTTTGGACCGTACGGCACCTGGGGCTGGAAGAGTGGAACGTTCTCTGATCCGGACTGGGGCTGGGGTGGCTCATGGGTGCCGAAAGAAGGATTCTTCGGCAGTTATGCCATGAACCGCTACATTCTCAACAAGTCCGGCCCGGAGTACTGGAGGAAGATCGGCGTTAAAGGCGCAGATAACGTCCCGGTATTTGTGGATTGTATGTATGTGGCGATCAGCCCTGCTCCGACAGACGCACCTCCCGCTTATGACGGCGACCGCTCAAATCAAATGCAATTCTCGTGCATGAATCGGCACGTGGGGCATATCAACGGCCTTTTCTTAGATTGGTCTGCCCCAAAAATCGGCCTCAAGCAGTTGTGGACCCTAAAGTGGCATCGGCAGTTCGACACGGCCGGCCCCTGGACCATAGCGGGCAGTGCCCAGACTCAAGACTGGCCGAACTGGATGAGCAATTTCAAAGATTATTAGAGCGAATGGAAGAGGATGAACTATGGAGGACAAAGCCTGAAGCGTCAGCGAGGGGCAAATCCGGGCAGACGGAATGCCCAAGACAGTCCATACGCTGAACGCTACCTGCAACCCGTTATTCCGAGCGCAGCAAGCAGGGAGCAGAAATCCAATTAAAAGACACTTTTACAAGGAGATATAGATTTGACCAACACTTAATCTTATTTCGATATTATCCTTTACAAAAGGTAACCATTTTTATATATTTAGAGGAGGTAAAGTCCGTGGATATTTGGCTCTCTGGCAAGCGAAAGTGCTGTACTTTTCGTGTAAATTAGCTTAGCCGGAAGGTTCGTTAGTAAGGTATAGAGTTCTTCGTAAGAATTTTGTACTTCAACGCAAAGATTTTACATTTCAGTTAACGGCTCAGTTCATATTGGGTCTTTGAAGGAAGGAGGTTGTGTCAAGTCGTAGCAAATTATCCTGATTCTTGGGAGATACCGGACTTAGTGACGGTGAAAGTTTTTCCGTTGTTTTTTAAAACAACGCATGTTTTGGTGTGTGGCCAAAGCATAGGTTTATCATTATTGTTAATTATATTTAAAGGAGGACTATTATGTCTAAGAAATTAATCTATTTAATTTCTTTTATTTTGGTGTTGGGGTCGGTCAGTAACGCTGAGGACATCCAGTGGACCGATCTTGGCGCCGACCACATCTGGAGCACGCCGGAAAACTGGGATCTGGGTAGAGTTCCTACCCTTGTTGACGACGTCAGGATCGACGTACCGGCCGCAGCAATGCCAAACGGCCCGATTATTCAGGATGGGATCGATGCAAAAGCTAATGGCATCTTTACTGAAGCACCCGGGGAGCCCACGCTGACGATGACCGGTGGAACCCTTGAGGTAGCAGGATGGATTTGGTGGGGCGATGGAGCGGACTCCTTCGGCATTTGGGATATGAGTGGCGGCACCGTAACTGTTGCTAATGAATTCGAGCTTGGATGGGGCGGGGGTGCGGGCACTTTGACTTTGACAGGCGGTACAATCAACGCCGGAGAGGCAGTAATTCCTACGGGTAGCGGAGCATTTGGTGAGCTATACCTTCATGGCGGCACTTACACCGTCACTAAGGCCGACGGCCTCAGTGTGCAGGAAAACGGCCTGATAGATATCACCGAAGGTACGTTAGTGTTAGAAGGTGATGATACGGCGAAAATCAATGACCTTATCGCCGCGGGCCTGATTACTGCCTACGGAGGCGATGGCAAATTCGAGCTGGACTTTGATGGCAGGAATCCTGGCAAAACCACGTTAACAGCCATTCCCGCGCCGATAGCAGGCCCCGTCCTCAAGCTGGATGTCGGCAATTCACATAATGCCGAAGAGCTCGAAGAAGGCTTTACTTCGTTTACTCTCGCTGAAAGTGGTTCGGATGTCGATGGTATCACGATTGAATTTGCCGGTATTAATTCCGGCGACTCACGCCGGCGCGGTGAGCCGAGTGGCGTACCCTACGAGAATATTTACAGGGACTTCATCTTTGGCCGACAATCGGAAGCGGGGGTGGGGCTGGTAACAGTGACACTATCCGGCCTGCAGGCAAATCAGACTTACCTAATTACCCTCTACTCATGGGATACGAACAGCACAGAAATCAGAATCGCCGACTGGACTGCTAATGGCGAGTTTCTTTTTTCTACCATCCACGACGGCAATGTCGACCCACCGGCTGCTGAAGATGACTATGCTTATACAGGAGCAGCCACAGCAGATGCGAACGGGGTAATCCTGATGGAAGCTGTTCCTGGCGAGGGCACTTTCGCAGCGGAGCCTTTCGCTTTTATCAACGCTTTGGTGCTTGTCCCCATAGAGCCTGTCCTCAAGCTGGATGTCGGCAATTCACATAATGCCGAAGAGCTCGAAGAAGGCTTTACTTCGTTTACCCTCGCTGAAAGTGGTTCGGACGTCGATGGTATCACGATTGAATTTGCCGGTATTAATTCCGGCGACTCACGCCGGCGAGGCGAGCCGGCCGGAGTACCCTTCGAGAATATATATCGTGACTTCATCTTTGGTCGACAATCGGAAGTGGGGGTGGGACTGGTAACAGTGACATTATCCGGCTTGGAGGCAAATCAGACTTACGGATTTACCCTCTACTCATGGGATACAAACAGCACAAACATCAGAATCGCCGACTGGACTGCTAATGGTAAGTTTCTTTTTTCTACCATCCACGACGGCAATGTCGACCCACCGGCTGCTCAAGATGACTATGCTTATACTGGAGCGGCCACGGCAGATGCGAACGGGGTAATCTTTATGGAAGCTGTTCCTGGCGAGGGCACTTTCGCAGCGGAGCCTTTCGCTTTTATCAACGCTTTGGTGCTATCTGCACCTGTCCCCACAGAACCTGAACCGGTCGGTCCTGTTACTGATGGTCTGGTTGCGTACTACCCACTGGAGAACGATGTGCTGGATGGTTCCGGTAATGGTAACGATGGTACTATATTTGGCAATCCAACCTATGTGGAAGGGCCATCCGGCTACGGCACGGCGATGGAATTCCATGGCTTGGGCGCCCCTGGTGGTGGCGGGGACTACATCGATTGCGGCAATGACGCCAGCCTGGACATTACCGGTCCAATCTCCATAGCCCTCTGGATACGACCTGGTGCGGATGACCCGGAGGGACAGGGCACAGAGACGGCGCCGATGGCCAAGGCGATGGATGGTGTGGGTTGGAGTTGGCAGGTTCGATACGGCTGGGGCAGCCCTCAGCCCTACATGGCCTTCACGTTCAATTCGTCGCCCAGGGCCTGGGCTTACGTCGGCAGGAACCTGGAGCGCGACGAGTGGTGCCATATCGCGTGCTCGCATGACGGCACGACGCTGAAATGTTATCTCAATGGAGAGCAGACCGATTCGACCCCAATGGGCCAAATTACCAGCAGTGAGGCACCTGTCCTCATCGGCTCGGACGGGTGGGGCTGTGACTGGATTGGCGCAATTGATGAAGTTGCGATATACAACCGGGCTTTGTCTGATAGTGAGATTATGCACCTTGCAGGTAACTAATATTGCTGTTTTCGATTGAGTAAATCTTTAATTAATTCGGGGCCTGTACCGATTGATTCGGTATAGGCCCATTGGTTCCGTCAAGAAACAGAGGCTGGGTATCGGTCGAAAGCAACATGTGTCTTGATGTGTAGCTAAAGAGTAACTCATAATTCGCTCAACGGTTGTTGATGGAGGAATATTATGCGTGGGTAAAAGTACATAGTCATAGCTGCTTTCTAACGTGTCATGTAGTCATTAAGATTTTTGGAGATAGAATAATGAAAAAGAATTTTGCAGAATTATTGCCCATGTTACTTGTAGCGACAGTCGCTGTTGGTCTGAATGGATGGACTGCAAATGCCAGCTATCCCGTCCTTCAGTTGGATATTAACAATAGAAATGTTGCCGCAGAGACAGAGCCTGGCTTTGCTTCTTTTACCATCGCTGACGGTGGCTCGGAGGTAGAAGGTATTACAATTGAATTTGCCGGTACTCTTGACTCACGCCGACGCGGCGCACCAGTCGGAATAGAGTACGAGCAGATCTATCGCGATTTTATCTTTTCGCGGCCGGGTGGAATGACGATTACATTGTCAGGGCTGGAGGTTAATGAAACCTACGAAATAACTATTTATGCATATGATACAGGCAGTGGAGCAGGCGGCGATCGAATCGCGGACTGGACAGCCAATGGGGAATTTTGTCTCACAGCTGGCTTCAACGCTGGAATTGCGCCTACGGGTGCGGATGACTATGCTTTTACCGGGACAGCTCAGTCAGACGACACCGGTACAATCGTCCTGGAATGTGGCCCTAATGAAAACACCGCCGAAGAATCAGGCGCGAATAATCCCTTTGGTTTTGTCAATGCCTTAGTGGTCTCTTCGCTGACTCCATTAACAAAAGCCCGGCGACCAGAGCCGGCCGTTGGTGCCCTGCATCCTGAAACATGGGTGAGCCTTGTCTGGTTACCGGGAAGTTATGCCGTCTCGCACAATGTGTATTTCGGTGACAATTTTATCAATGTAGACAACGCCACGACAGAAGATACGGATACATTCATCGGTTCCACAAATGACAGTGTCTTCCTTATCGGCAGCGCCGGAAGTCCTTATCAGGAGGGGCTACCTCCTGGAACAACATATTACTGGCGAATCGATGAGGTCAATGACATGCACCCTGACAGTCCCTGGAAAGGCGATGTCTGGAGCTTCACGGTTCCCTCAAAGACTGCCTTCAATCCCATTCCGGTCGATGGTGTCATGTTCGTTGACCCAAATGTCACGCTAATATGGACTACAGGTGCAGGTTCGATTCAGCATCATTTGTATTTTAGTGATAATCTCGAAGATGTTCAAGCTGGTACGGGTGGTACAGACAAAGGTGTTATTGCAGATGCGAATTATACTCCCGGACTTCTGGAGCTTGATAAGACCTATTATTGGCGAGTCGACGAGTTCGACGGCAGCCAAACACATACAGGCGATCTCTGGAGCTTTACGACTACTCTTGAAGGCCTGGGTACGGTCGTTATGGATATGTGGGAGAATATTAACGGTGCCACTTTGGATTTCCTTAGAGATGACTCAAGATATCCGGACAACCCAACCTGGAGCGATGAATTGACCGAATTCGGCACTGCTGACACCATTGGAGACAACTACGGCGCCCGAATTTATGGTTGGCTCTATGTGCCGCTGACTGGCGACTATACGTTCTATTTCACGAGTGCAGATGAGGGCGAATTGTGGCTGAGCACCGATGATGATTCCACCAATATTGTATTTCTCGCTTCAGAACCTACTTGGGGACAATACGACGCTTTTGTTCGATGGTCTGAACCTATCCCGCTAATCGGTGGCGAAAAGTACTACATTGAGGCGATATGGAAGGAAAGCACCGATTGGGACCACTGCCGTGTGGCCTGGCAAGGTGCCGGCATCCGGAACCAAGAGGTCATTCAAGGTAATTATCTCTCGCCATACGAACCTGTAAATGCCTTTGGTCCGAGTCCCAGCGATGGTAGAATTGATGTGAGGATTGATCCTGTTCTTCGCTGGAAACCTGGAAAACATGCTACTTCGCATGGTGTGTACTTCGGCACCAACCAGGACGCTGTGCGCAATGCCGGCACAGGCTCACCTGAGTATAAAGTCACCGGAGACATTGGTGCCGAGAGCTTTGACCCCGGAGAGCTTGAGCTGGAGACCACCTACTACTGGCGTATTGATGAGGTCAATGACCTCGATCCCGACAGTCCGTGGGTGGGCGAAGTATGGAGCTTTACAACAGGCAGTTACCTTATCGTAGATGACTTCGAGGACTACAACGACTATGACCCCGACCAGATATTCAATACGTGGTTGGACGGATGGGAAGTTGAAACAAACGGCGCCGTGGTAGGTCATGATGTAGATTTTGCCCAGATTTTACAGGGAGAACATATTGTCGAGACCACAATTATCCACGGCGGCGAGCAGTCGATGCCATATTACTACAACAACGTTGGTACGGCAACTTATTCGGAAGCCGAACTTACGTTGAGCCCTGCGCAGGATTGGACAAGAGAAGGCGTTACAGAATTGTCGCTGTGGTTTAGAGGTTATCCAGCGGCTGTCGGCAGCTTCACGGAAGACCCTGTCGGGACCTACACGATGACCGCGTCCGGCACAGATATAACAGGTCAGGCTGACGAGTTCCACTATGCTTATAAGATTCTCACCGGCATTGGCTCGATTACAGCAAGGGTCATGAGCGTCGATAACACCGACCCATGGGCCAAGGCAGGCGTTATGATTCGTGAGACATTGGAGCCGGGCTCCAAACATGCCCTGGCATGTGTTACGCCCGGCAACGGGGTAGCCTCCGAGGGCCGTAGTAATACTGGTGGTGATAGTTTCACAACAAACCAGACCGGAATAACTGCACCGCACTGGGTGAAACTGGAGCGTGACATCAGCGGTTTATTTACTGCTTTCCATTCGACTGATGGCTCTAACTGGGTATCTGTAGGGACCGCTATAGGCCAGGGCATCCAGATGGGCGCGAGTGTCTATATAGGTTTGGCAGTGACCTCACATAATCCTGATGCAACGTGTGAAGCTCAATTCTCTAACGTTAACATTACCGGTAACGTTAGTCAGCAGTGGATGAACCAGGATATTGGTATAACAAGCAATGACCCTGAGCCGATGTATGTGGTTCTCAATGGCAGAGCTGTGGCTTATCACGAAAATCCGGATGCATCATTAATAGATGAGTGGACCGATTGGAGAATCGACCTGCAGGCGTTTGCAGACCAAGGCGTGGATTTAACTAATATCAATAGCATTAGTATCGGCATAGGCACCCAAGCTAACACAACAACACCTGGCGATTCAGGGATTATGTACTTTGACGACATTCGGTTGTATCGACCTTGAGATTCAAATGTAGATTAAACATTATTTCTGCTGGAATGGCAGAAAGATTTGCATGAGAACGGGGCTTATACTGATTCGTTCAGTATAGGCTGCGCTTGTCAAGCGCCAATCAGACCACTACGAATAACCGTCTATCTGATGTTATAAGCAGCCCAAGGACGCAGTGCTTTTTATTCTCTTCGCCAATTAAAGAGCCTAAGTCTTGAGTCTGGGGTGTTAGCTATGTCTGTGTGTTTCGATCCTCGAAAGCGAATCTACGATTTACATAGCTTTGACGCTCCTGACGCTCCTTATGATCTGGAACCAACAGTTTTTCCCGAATCTTTGCGGAATTATGAAGAAACCATTGATTCACACAAGAATTTCACGTCAGCAGGCATAGAAGACGAGGAGGATGAGTTTAGGCATCTCGAACTCACTTTCGAGGAAGATGAATCGGTGTCTACCCGAATAACCTCGTCCACCTTGTCATTAAAGAACTTACGTAAACTTGCTTCGTGTAAGTAATTGTATTATCTTGGCGGCAGGAATGCCACAAAGAACCTTCTGACAAACCTCTGCAACCTTCTTGTTTGTGCTTGCGAGGCATTTCGATATGGTCTGACTTTCCTGCGTGCTATCCTTTGTTCCAGGGCGATACTGGCTGCCAAACTGCTGGCAATCGAAACCCATTCGTAGAGAGATTCATCGGAACGCTACGGCGAGACAAAACACCGAATTCCTGGCCAAATAATGGATGAAACGGGTGAGTAACTCGAAAGATTTGTTCACTACTGTGATTCTTACATGCATTTAGATTTGTACTCGATCGAAGAATATAGAGAATCCAAAAAAGTGCAGGGTGTTACCGAAGCTTCACTTTATGAAATTGCTCTTACACTACGGCACTTTGAACGGTTGATAGGAAAATGCAATTCAAAACAGATTGCACAAAATAGCATAGATAAATTCATTCTCCAAAGAGGCAGCGAAATAAAACGGTCAACGCTCAACAAAGACATCAGGAAATTAAAAACATTTGTCAACTGGTGCAGGAAAAAACGGTATATCTACTGACAAAAAAGGTATAGGGCAAAATATTTTTTTAAAAAATTTTCATCAATGTCCCTTTGTCAAGGATGACTGGTCGAGACTCAATAGAACAACCTTTCTGTGCTGAAAAACGGGTTTTGGGAGCATATCGGGGTTCCGTAAGCAGCAGAAGAGTACCCACCCATAACTGACCGGTTACAAAAAAATCAAAAGAAAGACCTTGACATCACGGATTTCCAACGATTATATTATGCGTCAGCAGAAGCTTTTGTAGAAAACGGGCGAACTGCTTTTCGTAGAATAGAAACTCCACAGGAGAAAGATGGACCTGGGTCATTTTATAAAATCACTCTTTCGGCTGTTTGTCTCTGATAAATTTAAACTATATCAGCCTATTTTTATTGTTGAGCGACTCGACCCAAGACTTTTGCTTTCTGCGGTATGTGATATCGACCAGGATTTAATTTCAACGCTTATAACAAATCGGAACGCTGTGTCGGATATTGTGGTGCAACTTGATCATACTGATTCTAACGAAGTTGAAGTTTTAATCTTGGAAACCCCAATTACACCTATTCTGCAGATTGAACTGGATTCTCAGGATTCTCAACAGCAGCCTGCGGAGTCAGAAAGTGAACTTGCTTATGTAGAAGACAGTGACAGTGGGGAAAAATCCCAGGCACAATACGATTTAGAGCAGAGCATAGCGCTTCTTGTGACTGCTGATTACACAGAAATAAATGCTGGGGAGATTATATGGACAGTTGTCAACGACGAATTAGAAGGCACTGACAGCTGCGAATTGCAGAGCATCGTTGAGCAGTTGACCGAGACACTTCGAGTTCCCCATGGTCCACCTAACAATAATGAGATGCCAACTGCACAGAACGATAGTTCCAGCAGTAACCAACTGGTGCACGTCGATGCTGGAACACAATTCGATCTGACCATAAAAGTTCAAATGCAAGACTCATCTGTTATCGAGATATTCGATAACAGCAGAGGTGTAGTTTTAGCCAGTTTTGCTCTGGAAGGTATCGACAATGTGCTTGTCGTTGGTGGAGACGAATCGAACGATACCCTGACCATCGACCTTGGCACGCCGTTCTCAGTTCCTGGTGGTATTCAGTATGTTGGTGGTGATGGTGGATATGACAAACTTGTAATGCTTGGTTGTCCGGAGTTGTCAGTTAACTATGTGGACAGTGGCACTGACGTTGGTATCATAACAGTTTCCGATGAAGCAGGGCAGACAACCACTGTTGCATTTTCAAGTCTTGAACCTTTTGTTTATCTAAATCATTTTGGAGAGATTAACAATTCCGGCTTTTTCAATTACGGGAATTCACCGGAAATCCTGGACGTTACAACTTACACCCAAGCCTCCGATGCCATTTTAGAGATTGAGATAGGCGGATACAGTCCGGGCCCTGGTGATCCTTTGGTGGATAATGGGTTTGACCAGATTAATGTTACGGAAGAAGCCACCCTTGACGGAACCCTTGCGATTAGCCTTATAAACGATTTTATTCCTGTCCTGAATGACACTTTTGATTTCCTTACTTTTGGCACGATTTCCGGTTCTTTTTCTCAGGTAACCGGCCCGTTTGATTTTGGCGACAGCGGCCTTTATTTTGAGGTCGTGGAGCAATCCGACCGGTTACAACTGGTCGTTGCCGAAATACCCACTGAGCAGGACCTCCATATCACCACATCAGCCACTAACCGTATGGAAGAGGCAATCGAAGGCCTGGCTGACCATGCCGACACCTTGCTGAGTGATTTACTGCTTGCCAATCCCGATATCACCGGTCAAACTTTAGCGGGAACCGATGTTTCTCTTGATGAATTGTTTGACCTTACTGATTACCTCGATATCGGCCCAGCCCTTGATGATTATGTCACCCCGATGCAGGAGCTGGGTTCTGAGCTCAGATTCGAGATCGATGAATTCCTTAACTATCTGCGGGGCAGCTGGCTTAATGACCTTTTAGGCGGGCAAGCCTACGATATCGATTTTAGCAGCAAAACTTATACCGGCGAGTATGACTGGATTGACGGGATTACCGTGGAGTTTTCCGGTGTAGCCAGCTACGACAAAGCAATTCCCGTAGGTTTGAGTGAGACCGTTGAAGGTATCGGTCCGGCCTACACCGAGTACGAGGCTACCATTGATGCTGCCTTTGGTTTCACTTTGGGTTTACGTTGGGCTGATGGAACCGGTGATTACGAGTTCGAGGTAACTCAGCTTGAACTCGATGCCGAGATTAATTCTCTTGACTTAGTGATTCCTTTTACCATTGGCGACCTGGAAGCCGCAGCCGGTCATCCCCAGCATACCGAGGGTTCAATTGAACTGGGTATTCACTTTGACCTGCTCTTTGATTCGCCAGGGGATGACTACCTGGTTACCTACGATCCAATCGCCGATCCGGTCAGCTATGTTGATATCACACTGCCGATCTATGCTTCGCTTGCCGGTGTGGACATAAATCAGGGGCCGCTTGCCACGATCGGTATCGCCGGAGACCTTTTCCTGGCAGCCGACGGCGGCCGGGGGACTACGGCGGTCGGCGCTACGTCTGCTAACCTCGAGCCCTTTACCCCCTTTGCCGAGCTCACCCTTTCCGATATACAGGAGAATCTGGAGGGCTTGCGCGATGATTTCCTGCCCCGGCTGGCGGTATCGGAGAACTTTAACCTGGAAATACCCTTCCTGGATGCTTCCTTTGCCGAGGTTCTGGATCTGGGCGCGGCCTTTGACCTGGCAGTCCTGAAAGAGCTCGATTTCAACGCCATGGAGACCTTGCAGGATTTCGTGGCGGTGGTCAGCGCTTCCGGGCTGATCCCCGACGGCCAGGCGGTCACATACAATACCACCACCAATACGCTTACGGTTCCGTTCGAGTTCGAGATAGATCTCGGCGCCTTGAGCCTGCGTGATCTTGATAGCCTGGGCCTGGTGAATATACAGTTGCTCGAGGACGAGGGGCTTATCCAGATCGGGCCCTATATCGATCCCGATAACCTGCTCGATAACGGATACGCTGATCTTGCCGACCTGGCGGCGGCAGGGGTGCTCGGTGTGGATTCGGTAGATGACTGGGAGGCTCCCAATGCCTTAACCATCGCCGATGCCGGCATAATCGGCCCGGCCGCGCTGGTCGCCCTTGATCTCATAGGGTCGGAGAACATGGTCGATCTCGACGATCTGATTGACGAAGGTCTGGTCACCTTCGGCGAACTGGCCGAGGCCGGCATCGTAACCATCGGCTCGCTGGCGCCTAATCTCGGGTTTATCCGTGATATCAATCTTGCCGCTACCAATGTCGCTGATCTGGCCGTCGATATGGCCGGTCAGGCCAGCGTCGAGGACCTGGTCGATCTGGACGGGCTGCTGGCAAGCGGCATCGATACCGCCGAGAACCTGCTCGAGGAGCTGTTTGACACCGGTCTTCTGGACCTGGGCGATATCAGCCTTGATTCTTTGGGTATAAACGATTTTATTACTACCGGGCTTGGCTCGCTGCAGGACCTGGTGGATGCGGGCCTGGCAACGGCTTCCGATTTTCTCTCCACGACCCTAGTCGATATCTCCGACCTGGTCAGCGATACCGCGGCGACCTTGGGCGGCCTGCTCAGCGCAGGGTTGATCGAGGCCGCCGACTTTGTTTCTTCGACCCTGCTCGATACCACCGCTTTCTTTACCCAGGGTATCGCCACCCTGGCTGAAGTCGTCGAGGAGGGCCTGGCGGTTATCGATGATTTCAACGACATAGTCCTTTCGGCAGCGGCTTTGATCGCCGACGGCCTGGCCAGCGCTTTTGAGCTTGATTACCACGATCTGGTCGCCGGCGCCGACGATGTTTCTCTCCACGATCTGGTCAATTCCGGGGTCGTGACCATAGAAGAACTTATCGATAACGGCGATGTCAACTGGTCCGATCTCGCCATCGATTTCGCAATGCAGCTTTCCGACATTTTACAATCGGGAATCTCTGATATAGAGGCCTTGATCACCGGGGCTCTGGTCGATGCCAACGACCTGGCTAACGGTTACCTCGACGATCTCGATGCCTTGGTTCAGACCGGGCTGGTATCGTTAAGCGACCTGGTCAGTAACGCTCTTATCGACCTTGCCGATCTGGGCCTGGACGAGCTGGATATTCCCGCTCTTCTTGAGACAGGCCTGGCCGACCTGGGGGATCTGGCCCGGGAAAGCCTGATCGGGCCGGCCCAGATGGCTATCGACGAACTGCTCGCTTCCGACGTCGCCAGCCAGGCCGCTTCTCTGTACGGCAGTATCTTATCCAACGGCACACTGATCGGTCCGGGTTCGATCATCGATCTCGACGCCCTCCTTGCCGATGTCAGTATACCTATAGAACTCCATCACCTGATCTATTTCGGTATTATCGATCATAACGACGTACGGCCTCTGGGTGAGGTCGATGCCGACGTGCTCACCGATGCCAACGTCATCGATTCCAGCCTGCTCGAGCGTAACAGCCTGCCTGAAGTCATCGAAATGGGTTATCTCACTATCGGCGACATCGTCGATCTTGGCGAACTGGCCCGGGAAGACCTGGCTGATCTGCCCATAGCCGATCTCGACGCTTTCGGGTTTTCCCAGAGTATTATCGAAGACCTGGACGATCATGGATATGTTCTGCACGGCGACGGTATCGAGATCGCCGATCTCGTCAGTGAGACCGATGTCAGCGTCGCTGACCTGCTCGTTTACGGCCTAATCAGCGAAAGTGATCTCGAAGCCGATCTTTCTCCTGTTGATCTTGACGACGTGTTCGTGCAGGGCGCGGTGGACGTTGAAGACCTCATGGAATCGGACGTTCTTGAGATGGCGATCCTGGATACGTATATAACTCAGAATCCCCAGGGCAAGGAAGTCGTTGCCGTGAGCGATTTGACCGGTCTTTCCTATGTTAGCCTGGCTGACCTGGTGGACAGCAGCCTGCTTGTAGCGGCCGACTTTGATTTTGCCGGTATCACCGTCAGCGAGAACGACCTGCTCGCCAGCGGCCTGGTGCCGCCGAATAAGCTGGATAACAACAACCTGGTCCAGGATGGCTCGCCTGATTTCGTCTACCTCGAAGAGGTCATTGCTCTGGACCTTGCCAGTCTCGCTGACCTGGCCGATGCCGGCATCGTGACCGATCTTCACTTGATGACGAGTGAACTGCTGCTTACTGCTATCCTGGAATCGGATTTATTGTTTTTATCTATAAGTGCCATTGCTGAGTCCGGGACAAGTGCCGGAAGTGCCGATGTAGAAGATCTGTTTAGCGCTACGCCCCTGACTGAGAGTGATCTGCTTGATGCCGGATTGATCGATCGGGCTGATTTCTGGGAGACCAGCATCGTCACCCTGCGCCAGCTTGTCGACGCCGGGCTGGTCACTGATGCCCATCTGGCCGCTAACGCTACTGTTGATCTTGCCATACTCCTGGAATCGGACGTGGTCAGTGAGCAGTATATTATCGCCCAGTTTCCCACTTACTTGAGTGAAGATGACGATGAAAATCCCGATCCTGTTGATTCGGATACGATCCCGATTGAGGAACTGCTGCTTGATACCTATAGCCCGTTTGAAGAAATGGTTTTACACGGACTGTTGCGCGGTGACGCTTTCATCAACAAGGTCTTTGAACAGACCGACCTCGAGGCGATCACGGTCTTAAACGATGACATGGAGGTAGTGCCGTTATTCGAGGACGGCGAGCTCGACGATATAGTGCACGTGGGTACAGTGGGTCTGGATACTCTGCTTACCTCCATTTTATATGACGTGACCCTTGCCCGATACGTGGCTGCAGACTTCGTCGATGTCTATGACTTCGATAACGGCGATCTCGATGTCGCCGCTCTGGAAGCTGAGTTTGCGGTGGATATCGACGATACCTATACCGTCACCGTTCCTCTGTACAGCCTGATCGCCCTTGATTATGACGAGATCACCCTGGTGGATCTGATAGAGGAGGGGTATATCGATGACACTGACCTGACCAATGCCGCCCTCCCGCTGGATATCCGTGATCTGGAATATTCGCCCCTGTTTGAGCAGGGCGATCTCAATAACTACATCAGCGCCCACGAGGTTTACCTGTACGACCTCATCGAGATCGTCTATATCGGCGACATAGTCGAGCTGGGCGAACTCGATGTCGACGACCTGATCATCCGTAACAGCAGCATGATCACTGAACTGGCTGATCTTGTCGAGGAAGGCATTATCGGAGGAGACAGTTTTGAGGATATCGACCTGGCCACGGTCGATTTGGGCGTTGTGGTCAGCACCGCTGACCTGAACGCCTTTAATCTCGTTGACGCCGACGATAATGTGTCGTTACACGATCTCCTAAATTCCGGCTTGGTATCGCTGGGACAGCTCGTGGATGCCGCTCTTGTCACGCAAAGCGACTATGCCGCGTCCGTCACCAGCCGGACCTTCCAGAAGATCAACCGTTCCGATATCTATGACCAAGCTTTGATCGAGCATTACGGGCTGGTAAGCGGGCCTAAGGACGAAGAGGTCGTCACCCTGACTGCCGACAGCGGCGATACCCTGCTGGACGCCGGCGGCAGCCCTCTCGCTACCTTAGCTGCGCTGGTCAAAGCCGAGGTGGTCACCCCGGCTCATCTTGCCGTTGACGCCCAGGTCGACAAGGACGGTATCCTTGACAACGATCTGGCCGACCTTTCCGAGTTGATGGATGCCGGATTGATCGCTGCCGCCGATATCCTTCCGGGATCATCGCTGATCGACCTTCAGGAGCTCGATGACAGCGGGGCGTTGCCGTTCTCTGAGGTTTCCGGCCTTGAACTGATGATTACTCTGGGACTGGTGACAGCAGAAGAGGTCGACGGCCTGAGTACGCTTGAAAGCAGTGATCTTATTGCCTCCGGGCTGGTGACTGAAGACGATCTGGTAGATAACGGCTTATTCGGTACCCACGTCGACCTGGTTCAGCTTCTTGATTCCGGTCTGGTCACCATCGATGAGTTAAAGACTGCCACTTTGGATGACCGCAGCGGCAGAGTGGACCTTGCCGGCTTGCTCGATGCCGGTTCCCTTTCGGTGACCCTGGCTGATCTGCAGAGTGAAAACCTGGTCAGCTCAGCGGTAGAGATCGACGAACTACTTGAGTCCGGGCTGGTAACGCTGCTTGACTTGGTCGAGGGAGGCGTGGACAAAGCTGCGCTTCTTGCCAGCGGCGACGTCACGGTTACCGAGGCCCAGCTGATCACTGCCGAACTGTTTGTTCCCAACGTTTCTATCGTCGATCTGGTCGAGTCGGAATTGGCCACGGTCCAAAACCTGGTCGATGAGACCCTGATCAGCAACAATATTGACCTGGAAGAGTTGATTCTCCTGAATCTGGTTACCGGCGAGCAGCTCGTTGACGCCGGTATCATCACCCAGGGACAGCTTGACACCGATGATTTTCAGGGACCCTATGTGGTTGACCTGCTCACTACTGATGTAGCCTTTGAAGACGGTACCGGCCCTCTGGTATCCCTGGCCGACCTTGCCGCTTATGGATTTTTCGATAGCGATATTGTCCGGGCCGAACTTACCGCCACGCCCCTGGTCGAAGAAACTGCTCTCAATGATAACGGCTTTGCCGGCGTCGATTCCATTAATCCCCGTTTACTGATTGCCAGTGGCCTGGTCACTCCTGAAGAACTGGCCCAGGAAGGATTCATCACTGCTACCCTTGATAAAGACGATATCATCGCCGCCGTTGCCCTGGGCATCAGCGAAGCCGACCTGGTCGCGGCCGGTCTGCTCCTCGATATGATCGATGCTCAAGGGCTGGCTGATGCTGGATTGGGCATTACCCTGGGCGATCTGGAAACTGCCGGGCTTATCACCAACCCTCTGATTACCCGTGCCGACCTCGATGACCTCCCCGTAGTGGATTACGATGTGCTCGATCTGGTCTGGCTCGATATCGACCGGCTCCTCGATTCCGGGCTGGTGGGAGGGGACGATTCTATTGATCTCGATGACCTGCTTGATGAAAACATCCCGGCCTTAGGTGAGCCCTTGTTCGATGTGGCTGACCTGGCCCGTAAAGGATTGCTGCATGAGAGTGATGTCGACGGCCACAATAGCGAACTGTTCAGTCTAAACGGATACACCCTTTCGATGGACGGTGATTACGGCCTGAGTCTGGTAGTGAAACCAGCCGAGTTTAAGCCGGCGGAGTTTAAGCCCGCCGAGTTTAAACCGGCAGAGTTCAAGCTGATGGTAGGCGGGTCGTTCGATCTGTTTATCGATCTTGACGGCGAGCCCGGCCAGCCGTCTGAAGGCCAGCTCACCCTGGGCGTCGAGGACTTTACCCTTACCGCTACGGTCGCCTATGACGTCATCGACCTCGACGTGCCGGCACGCCTGGGATTTATCGGCGTTACTCTGGCTAATGTCCCCGGACGTGACAACCTGGTCCACGTGAGCCTGACCCGGATCATAATCCTCGATCAGGACGGTGAGACCGAAACCACCGACGACCGTAAGTTTAGCTTTGATGAGATCCTGGCTCAGGATTTTGCCCATATCGTTTCCAGCGACCTCAGCGGCGAAGCCACTGCCGAACTCGGCGGTATCACCATAAATACCGGCTTAGGCGGATTGAGCGTAGCTCACGGTGCCACGATCCTGTTCGAGGTCGAGGACTTCACCCGTACCAAGTCGGACAGCGATTACGTGACCCTTACCATGCAGGACGTACCGGGGATGTTCCGGGTCTATGAGTACCTGCGATTAGATGACCTGATGACCACGCTGTTACGGGGCCGGGATTATGTCCTGGAAGCTTTTGACGAGATTCCTTTCTTCGTTACCGATCCTAACTCGCCGATCTATGAACTTCTCGGCGATGTGACTATCCCGGTTATCAACAAGACCCCGGCCGAGCTGCTGAGTTTCCTTGGCACGGTCAATGACGCTGTAGATCGCGTACAGCGGGCCTTACTCGATCCCGATAACGACCTCCAGAAACTGATCAGGTTTATTATGGATAAACTTGGCCTGGATATCGAGGCCGACAGCGAGATATTCAGAGTGGCTATCGAGGCCGGCGTTTTAGTGATGACCCTTAAGCTGGATGAAGATGTCGACGAGGACTTTCCTTTCGAGTTCGATCTGGCCGCGTTTGCCGGCCTGGTCCCCGGGGGCATACCGGGGATGGACGGTATCGACGACCTGGTCGAGCTTTCTGGTAGCGGCAACATCAACCTGAAAGCTTTTGCCGAGATACGGATCAAAGCCGGTGTCGACGCTTCCGGTCGCAGCGGCGATTTGCCCGTAGATATATTCCTTTACGACTGGGATGACGCTGCTCAGGACGGTACCCGGGTGGCTGCCGGGTTCAAGATGCTGGCTCAGGGTATATCGCTTAGTTTTGAAGTATTCGATTCTATCGGCTTGAGTACCAATGATACCGGCCTGGACTGGGACCGTGACGGTGTGGGCGGCCTTGACGGCGAGCTCTACACCACGGACGCTACCATCGATGCCGACGGCGATGCAACGACCAATCCCGAGCTGTTCGATCCGGATGACCGTTCCGATTTCGTCACCGTGGCCTTCGTACTTGACCAGGCCGGTACCGAAGTCCCTGATGACGGAAAGTACCGTTTTACCGAGACCTTTTTCGGGGAGAATGTCCAGTTTACCGGCGTTGACGGCGGATTTGAACTATTCATGCCTCTGACGGTGGATATGTTCGGTATCATCACCGACCTGTCGACACCGCTACGGATTAGGACCAACCCCTTCTACGACACCGATCCCAACGAAGGATTGGAACAGGTGTTCCTGCAGATGTTCGGCCTTGACGGCGCCGGTACCGAGCCCGCGGTTCTTATCGACGCTCCCGATATCCGCGACCTGGTCGGCGACCTTGCCGATAGCGCCATCCGTACCCTGCTGGAACAGCTGGCCGGTTTTATCAGTGATCTCAAAGCTCAATTCTTGAGCCTTGATTTTCTCGATATGACCATCCCCGGCACCGATTACAGTATCAACGGCATCCTTGACGAGATGACCATCCTCGATAACGGCTTGGGCGGCGTGCCCACCGCCGATACCGCCCTTGAAGCCATACTCGATATCGATACCTATTTCTTCGCTTACCTGGATACCGTTGACTGGAGCGGTTTTGCCGGGGGAACCGTGAGTATTTCCCAGATCTGGAACGGATTGGTCACGTTTCTCCAGGATCACTGGATGATCACCCTGCCCGATATCGCTGGCACCGGTCTTCCCAGTTTCTTCACCATTGACGATACCGGTCCCGAGCTCACCGTCGAGGTGGATATTACCTGGTCGATGAGCGAAAGCATCCCGTCGAATCTTGCCACCGATTTTGCCGGCAGCGGCCTGGTGATCTCCGGCGGCCTGAACTTCGACTTTGAGATCGACGCCGGCCTGTCGTTTGATTTCACCATCGACCTGGCCGGGGAGAACAGCTCTTTTAACTTCGAAGAGTTTTACCTCAGTGCCGCGGTGCTTGTCGATGATATCAACCTTACTATTACGTATCAGGACCTGGTCGGACTGACTACCTTTATCGATACCGGCGGTGTTGACGACGATTACGGCGAACTCGAGCTCAATCTCGGCGGCAGCTTCTATATGCAGGACGGCAGCTTCACCTTCGATCACGAACACAACCTGGCCGACGACGTCGAGTTCGAGAACAGCGTCTCGCTCTACCTGCCGCTCGATCTTTTGATCGGCTCCGAAGGCATCGAGCTGGGCAATATCACTTTTGCCGACAGCGATTTTTATGACGGAGAACTAAGCCCGGGATTTGGTTTCGACCTGCAGAATGTCGGCGAGCTCTTTGATGCGGCAGTGTACCTTGTCCTGGACTGGCTGGGAAGTGAGATCGAGGACGTCAGAGGCGACCTGGTCCCGGTATACGATACTGACGGCAGCGTTATCAGCGAAGGATATGAGGCCCTCACCAAGACTATCCCCGGCACCGATATCTCGGTCAATAACGTCCTGGGATTGGAACAGCTATTGAACCTCGGTACCTACATCAGGCATTACCTGCGCCCGCAGTTAGGCGATACCGGTTTTACCCGCGACCCCAGTATCCCTCTGGGTGATCCGGCAGGGGCAGGGGAGCCCGGGGACAGCTACTACGGTTCCAGCGGTCCTACTCTGGGCGGTTTCTTCCAATACCTGGAAGCCTACTGGATTCCTACCCTTGGCGGACAGGCCGGCGGGTTTACCTGGGAGATGATAACCGACGGCCCCGATATCGTCGGTGTCGATCTGCTCTTCGAACAGGATTTTACCTTCGACCGCCAGTTCTCCCTGAACTTCGGCGAGGAAGTCGAAGCCATCGGTCTTGAGGTCGACGGGCAGGTCGAACTTAATCTCGAGGTTGCCATCGACCTGGCCATGAGCCTGTCGTTTAACTGGGGAACGGATGGGGGTACGGGTGATGATACCATCGATTTCGATATCGACCGTCTGAACTTCAGCGGCCATGCCTCCGCCGATGATGTCGTTATCGGCGCCAGTATCGGCCCGTTAAGCGTCAGCCTGGGCAGCGAGGACTGCGAGAAGGGCCGGCTTGCTCTCGACCTGGGCGCCGAAGCCTCCTATATCGACGGCGTGGTCAGCTTTACTCCCACAGCAAACACCGCCACCGAACACAACAACTATATCGACGCCTATCTGCCGGTATACGCCTCCATCGGTGACGTGAACTTCGGTTCCTGTTCCGACCCGCCGCAAATCTCCTTAAGCGGAACGATCTTTCCTTCTGCCGGAGGACCGG
>Ga0315544_1000383_pt1 | contig 42491 bp, 11 predicted proteins | sample SalMarSW160130MG_2_FD_202543 | JGI IMG/M metagenome (GOLD analysis project Ga0315544, IMG submission 202543) | Salt marsh sediment microbial communities from the Plum Island Ecosystem LTER, Massachusetts, United States - Salt Marsh Sediment SW1601-130 ... | reverse complement strand
CCGGACTGTTGCCCCAATACGGCTTGAGTGAAGTCCTGTTCTTCTACATTCCTGTCCAGGCAAGAGAACCCAAACCGATTTCAGGGGGCAAAGGTGTAGAGCGGAATGTCGTCCTTGATTGGCGGGCGGGAAGGGAGGCCGCCTCGCACGAAGTCTCCTTCAGCAGTGATAAGGATGCTGTAATCAACGGTACCGCTCCTGTCGATATGGCCACTGAAAGCCGCTATGAGCCCGGCCTTCTTGATTTTGGACAGACTTACTACTGGAAGGTTAATGAGGTCAATGAGGCTGCGAGCACGCCTTCTTGGGAAGGTAACCTCTGGAGCTTTTCCACGATAGAGTACTTCGTTGTGGAAGATTTTGAGGACTACAATGCTGGCAACAATGAGATATGGTGGGCATGGATAGATGGGCTTGGCTATGCCTCGCATCCTACTTTACCGGCCCATCCCGGTAATGGAACCGGCTCTATGGTTGGCGATGAAACCACAGGCTCTTATATGGAAGAGACCATCATTCACGGAGGCAATCAGGCGATGCCGTTATTCTATGACAACAATCAACAGGACAAATTCAAGTATTCGGAAGCGGAACTGATCTTGAGTGGCGACAAACGAGACTGGGCAGTGGGGTGCGTTACGGAGTTGTCACTGTGGTTCCGTGGAGAACCTGACAATGCCGCTGAGACGTTATATGTTTCTCTCAATGGCAGCGCGTTGGTTTCTCATGAGAATCCCGATGCAGCGCTGGTAACTAAATGGACCCAATGGAATATCCCCCTTCAGGAATTTGCAGACCAGGGCGTGAATCTCACCAATGTCAACACGATTGCTCTTGGTTTAGGTGACAAGACCAATCCGCAGCCCGGGGGCTCAGGTAAGATGTACTTTGATGACATAACGGTTGGCAATCCCATACCGCCGGTGGGTCTGGTTGCTCACTTCGCTTTGGAGAACAATGCCCAAGACAGTTCAGGCAACAGTCACCATGGTACCGTAGTTGGTGACCCAGTTTATGTGGATGGTCCCGCTGGCCTCGGCATGGCACTGGAGTTTGATGGAACGGGCATCCAGTACGTTGCCCTCGGAACCTTCAATCCTTCTGAGGTAACCGATAAGCTCTCGGTCTCTCTCTGGGCCAAGTGGAATGGTCTGACCAGCTTCTGGCAGGGCTTGATCGGCAAGAGAGACACCTGGGTGGCCAGTGAGATGATGTGGCAGATTGAGGCCAATCAGACTACCGGCGTGGTTCGCTTCCAGAGAGAAGGTATCGCGGATATTCAGGGGGAGGTGCTGCCTATCGGCGAGTGGGCACATGTGGCCGCAACCTTTGATGGGACAACCGGGAAGATCTACATTAACGGCCAGATGGTTGGCGAGGGAGCTTTTTCATTTGGCTCTGATCCGCAAGCAGCTATACAGTTTGGTGCCTGCCAAGCTAATGGCGGTAATTCGTTTAACGGTTCGCTTGATGATATCCGGATTTACGACATCGTCTTGTCTGAGGCTGAGGTTCTTGAACTTGCAGGACTGATTGATTCGGTATAAGCCCCTTTTAATTGTCTATTCCGATTGCATTGCTTATCTCCTTTAATAATCTTGATGGCGAACTACTGATTATATGGTTTCCGTATAACACTCCAAGTCTTTCGCCGTTATTCTTCCCACGACTCCAATTCAAGAAAAGCGTATTTAGCAGTGTGGTTACATTGTAGGGGGTTATTTTAATGATATTCTCTTCGAAATTGGCTTTCTTCATTTGTACTTTGAAAAATAGTAGTCATATTCTCCACCTATTCCTGGATAGCCTTGATGAGTGCCGCATTCGAATTCCACAGGTTGCGACTATACTGGTTAATCACATTAGTCAGATATCGAACCAGCTGGGTCGCCTTCGGATACGTATTGCATGTCGAACAGCGGATTGGCCAGCTACTCTCGAAATGTCACTACCAAATCTATGGGGAGACGATAGCTTTGGAGCTTATGAATTGTGTCCACTACTAAAAAAGGATATTGAGGTAGCAGCTCAGATTGAAGGAGCCGACGCCAGCAAATTCATGGCAGAGCTAAACAGGACGGAGACTGTACCCCTTGCCATTAAGCCCGTGACTTTAGCATGTTCTGTGGAAAGCCACCAATTTATACTGGAGTTTCCATTGTTTCAGAAAGCGCAGAACAAGTTAAGATTTCAGAGCTAACTGGTAGAGATAATATGTCAAAATCTAAAGGGCAAGAACTCTCGGAGAATAATATTAGGGAGACCCTTGGAACTGGATTATTCTCCTCTCGTGGGATTGACTTAATGGGCTTTGCACATCAGACATATGCAGAGTTTCTCTCAGGTCGATATCTACATTTAAATAATTTATGATTTTTATCTGCCCATCGATTTTGTTAAAAATAATACCGATACCAGTCAATTCCCGCAAGGCTTGTAAGACATAAGTAGTGATTATATTTTGTTACGCCGAACGATTCACCTTGGTACATATTGTCAGAATCTCCTCATATTCATGCTTGATTCCGCTCGCCTCTCCTTGAAGGATGAAGAATGCCTTACGCTTATATTGATGATAGGCGACGACCAACTCAGTCGTAATTGGACAATTCATCGTTGTGGCCCCGAGGGAATCGGTTCTTCAATGGGCTTCTCAAGACTTTCAGGCTGCAGGTGATGGAAATCAGTAGCACGTTTACCAGCTTTTTCCAGGAAACGCTGTACGGTGCGTGTATCGACTTTACAGATGTCTGCTGTTGCTTCAACAGAGCAGCCATGGCCGAGACATTTGACAATGCGTACGACATCGGCCTGCGGCAGCTTGGTGTATTGCATTGTCGCTCGCTAAAGCGTGTGCCACAGGTTTTACAGTATAGTCGTCGGATGGCTTTGTCTTTTCCCATCCATTCTGCGATTGAGAGGTTATCTGCATCGATACGAGCCTCGACAGCTTACGGCATAAACTTCTCGCGACATCTCATGCAAGAACAAAGAAGGTGTCCTATGAGAGTATACGGTTTAGCTTCGAATATGTGTCTATGATGTGACGGAACAAGGTAAATTCCTCGTCTGTCAGGCAATAATGGTCCGCGCTTGGGTTCTCATATTTTGACGGGTCTGCTTGACGGAAAAGATTAATAAGAAGTTCATGCTCTGCATAGGCGACGTTCGCTTGAATGATTTGCTTTATTTCACCAAGGGGAAAAACGCCACCAAACTCAACTTCGGCAGTCTCTTTGGTCTTCTTTTTATCGAAGAGGGTGACAAATGCGTAGCGTATTCTTCGCCTTTTAATCTGTTCTATGAAAGTTCTGAATCTCATTGAGAAATATGGTGCAAGAGTCGCTTGGCAACTGGTGATATGCCGGGTCGTAAATAGTGCGTACATCGGTGCATAAAAGGAGTGAGTGGCGTTTCTCGAGTATCTGCTTCCTAAGTTCTGACTTTGCTTGTTCGTAACCTCGGTTACGACCATATTTGTAGGCACCAAATGCTACTGCAAAAATTGTTACCAAGCTTGCCAAAAGATACAGGCCTTCCTTTATGTCAACGAATTGTGCTACCATTTCTTCAAAGCTTAAAACGATTCTATCTTCCCGTAAAGCTGCCAGCAGTCAACGCGACGAAATTTGCTAGGACGCCCCACTCTTTGGCTGTCGGCAGATGCTTAGTCTGGGCGATCTTGCTTATTATTGGTTCCCCCACAGATTCGATAGGAGCGAGAAGTTTCTGCTCAATGATATAGTCCTCCTGCTTGTCAACCGTCTTGACTGTGTAGAAACCTCCGATGCATGCTGCGTTTGTGGGCGTCGTTCGATAGGACTCTTTTGTGTGAAAGTCCAGAACCCACATTTTCCCGTCTTTTGCAAAGTTTTCGAGGTAGAATCTTGGAAGAATGTGGTGTTGCTTTGCCTGTATTCGTTTCTCCTTGTTAATTTTGAGATTTGATGGTTAGTCAAAGTAACAAATTAAAGTCATTCTACGTTCGCATACAAGCAGGGTCAATATTTACATAATCGCTTCTTACGTCCGGCCGTTGCACGCTCCGCCTTGAAGAGCTTATTACCAACGGGGTCACATTAAAACCTAAGAGGACGGCGTGCGAGGCATTCCAGAGATCCAGATTGCGCTTGGAACTGCAAAATATGCTCGTTCAAGCTTGTTGCAATCCGGGTGGTGAGCGGTGTTAGACCGGAGGAGAATCCATTAATGAATGTCGGAGTTGTCGGTTTACAGAAGCCGCGAATTTCTGTAACTCTTTACACATCCAAGACTTATCTATTGTCGGCCACGCAGACCCCGACACAAAGATCTGATAGGTCGTAGGTTCGAAACGCCCCCCCCGCTATGAACCCCTGGAAACAAAATCCAGACCCATTTTTCAACTCAAAATCCCAGTTTCTCGAGGTCGTTTGCGGCAGCATTCCAAGTGCTGTTGTCTCCGAAGTCATCAATACTGGCCGTAGACGGCGTCGACCGGCCCGAACCAGGGCATTGTCTGTATCTATGCCCGAACTGCGCAGATGTCCCGTAAAGTCAAGCATCAGGATGCCGTTTTTCGCAACAATGCCCACCCCGATAATTGCTCCCAAGAGAGAAACGACATTGAGTGATGTACCGCTTACGTACAGAGCCATGAAGATGCCGAACATAGCCAAGATAGCACCAAATACAATCGACACCGGCCCGGTAAAAGTCCGAAATTCCACCAGCGGTACCGTGAAAACCAGAACGATGGCCATGGCAAGAACGACCAACAGATGGCGGAACGATTCTTGCTTTTGCTAATAGAGTCCTCCAAATTCGATAGCCCCCCGAGGGATAGCTCTGTCTTGACTCAGCCGGTTGCGAATTTCCGCCATCGCGCTACCGAGATCGCGACCTTCCAGCCGGGCCGTGACGGCCACGTCCTGGCGCAGATCTTCTCTGCGAAGCTCAAGCTGACCCGGTTCCTCGACAACATCCACCACCTGCGAGAACTTGACCAGAGCTCCGTTGGAACAACGCAGGGGCAAATTTTGCAAGCTGGCAACCCGGTCAATATCGCAAGGGTCCACTACGACCCGGGAACATTACAAAAATAATCATATTGCCGCGAAGTGGCTCATAAGCTTAAAATTGCCCAATTTTAAAAAAGTGCGAAAATTAACGTTGACAAAAGGCCAGTTACTATTAAAATAAAGTTAATTATTTTAGTATTCTTTATTAAGCTTGCTTCCGGACAAGGATTGCTTTTGGAGCTTTTTGATAATTTCATTAGCTTGAGTTTAAGTAATTTCAATTTACTGCCGGTGATGAAAGAGTGAGTACCTCAGGAATAATAAGTGCTGCGAAGAGTTATTGGAATCGATTTGCTACAAATGGTAAATCAGTAGCACCACCACAAAGATTCTCTCCTGTACAGAGCCCATGTATGATTCTTGAACAGCTTGAACCACGTCTGTTGTTAAGCGCGGACCTTGTAATAACAAATACCATAGCTCCTGCGACGGCGACAGTACTTGATGCGATCGAAGTTTCCTGGACGGTTGAAAATAAGGGGACCGATACAACATCATCCTCAGTTTGGACCGACCGAGTGTATATTTCCGACGACACTGTGTTGGATGATGAGGACACTTCGCTAATATACAGAAATATACTTGACGAACTGCCGTTGGCGCCGGGAGCAAGCTATACGATTACCGAGCAAACGACAATTCCTAATACCGGTTTGGGCGAGCGATACCTGCTGGTTATTACCGATACGTATGAAGATGAGCCTGAATCAAATGAAACGAATAATATTGTTGAAGTACCAATAAAGCTTTTAGCTCCGGATGTAGACCTTCGAATCGATAGTATTCGCGGGCCTCCGAATAACGAGGCAAACCTTGGTGATTTGATTGAGGTTGGCTGGACTGTTACTAATTATGGTACTGTAGATGCAGTTGCTGAATGGTGGGATGAACTGTATCTGTCTGACGATGATATTCTGGACGTAGAGGATGATTTTTTAGCTTACGATTGGATAGCGGAAGGTGAAGGCCCCATAGAGTTAGGGCCGAGCGAAAGCTATGATGTTACCGTCAATGCTTATCTTGATGTCTCAGGCGGCAGCCGATACCTCATTGCTGTCGCAGATGCCTGGAATGACCTACCTGAGACCAATGATTCCAATAACACCCTTGTGGCGCCTTTAATGATTCATGGACCCGACCTGACCGTCACGAGTGTGGAGGTTCCTACAGTTATTGACACAGGTCAGAGTTTTGAAGTTTCCTGGACAGTTACAAATCAAGGGGATGCCGATGCCACTAATGGGTGGCAGGATAGCGTTTATCTTTCCGAAGACAATATCTATGATTCTGGGGACATTTCGCTGACAAGTGAGTGGATAGATGCCTCCTCCCCGATTGCCTCATGCCAGAACTACACGGTCACAAAGAGTATCACCATTGACGAGGTAGGCGATTATTATTTGCTGTTTCAAACAAATTCCTGGAATGATATACCTGAACTCGACGACAGCAACAATGTGTGGGTGGTTGCAATCACAGTCCGGGGGCCGGATTTGGTCGTCATATCGGCTACGGCGCCGAATTCAGCTACTCTGGATGAAGCGATCGATGTGTCCTGGACCGTAAGAAACGACGGCCCGGCAGTCGCTGTCAACAGTTGGGTGGACGTTATATATCTGTCCGATGATACGGTCTACGACGTATCAGAGGACGACTATATAATGGGATATGTTTATTCGAATCCTTTGGACCCGGGGGGTGAATACACCCGTTCCATATCTATTACCATAGAGTACTATTTTTCCGCGGGCAGCAGGTATTTACTGTTCATTACCGACCGCTATGACGAGCAAAAAGAGACCAACGAGGAAAATAATGTTTTTTCGCTGCCAATAGAACTGGATGGGCCTGACCTTGTTATCAGTAACGCCGTTGCCCCTGCCTCTGCGAGTGTGGAAGAGCAGATAGATATATCATGGACTGTGACAAATAACAGCAGCGTGGATGCAATAGCAACATTTTTATATGACCTTGTATATTTCTCTGTCGATTCCGTGCTTGATAACACGGATATAGAGGCATATTCTTATGACCTTTATAATTATCTGCCATTGACGGCGGGAAAAACCTACACGATAGAAGCGAGCATGAAGGTTGACGATGATGCTATCGGGAGTAATTATATCATCTTTGTTGCCGACGGTTGGAACTATCAAGGAGAAACGGATGAGGTCAATAATATCATGGCTTTGCCGTTTGAAGTGTTGGCTCCCGATCTTGTAATCACAGACGCAACCGCGCCGGCACAGGCGGAGTTAGGTTCGTCGATAGCTGTCTTCTGGACCGTGGAAAACCAGGGAAGCGCCCCCGCGGCCGAAAGTTACTGGTACGACCGTCTCTATCTATCTGATGATGATGTCTATGATAGCAGCGACTATTCCGTTGCTTACCTTGAGAGAACCAACAGCACCCCACTGGAAGTTGGTGCAAGCTACACCGCAACCCATACTTTCACTCTCCCTTCAAACCGGATTGGCTCACAATATCTTCTGTTCAGAACCGATTACAGTAACGACCAGGACGAATTGAACGAAGATAATAATGTTTATGCTGTTGCTATCGAACTGCTTGCCCCGGACCTGGAAATTACGGAAGCTACAGTGCCATCAACGATTTCCGTAGGCCAGTCGGTCAATATTTCCTGGACGGTCCAAAACAAAGGGGCAGCTTCGGCTAATGCCTCGTATTGGTATGACCGAGTCTATTTATCCGCCAATGAAAACAAGGACTCGATGGACAGCCAGCTCTACTCGATATCTACAAGCAGTTACACTCCACTTGCGGCCGGCAATAGCTATACGATAGATGCCAGTATAACGGTCGATATTACATCTTCATTTGTGGGTCTGCCGCAATATTATTTGCTTATTATAACAGATGACAGCGGCAGACAAGGTGAACTTGATGAGACTAACAACACTTTTGCAATACCAATTGTACTCACCGGGCCTGACCTTGTGGTGGTTTCAGCAACCGGGCCTGCTTCTGCTGCGATAAACGAGACCATTGAGGTCTCCTGGACAGTGGAAAACCAGGGCGATGAGCCTGTTACAGGCACTTTGTATGATGGTATATACATCTCTCGCCGTTCTTCACCATGGGCTTCGTGGTATGATTATTATATTACTCAGGAAAGCATATCTTTGCCGGATGCTTTTGAGCCGGGTGAGAGTTATACTATTACAAAGAATATCACCCTTCCCGACAAAAATCTGTCCACTTACGAATGGTCTCTGCGTTTCAAGGCTGACAGACTTAATTATCGCAGCGAGTTGAATGATGACAATAATTTCTTCACGCTTCCAATTGAACTGGCGATGCCGGACCTTGTTATTTCGGATATTTCAGCCCCATCGCAGGTCTTTCTCGGCCAGGAAATAGACATTTCCTGGAAGGTAACAAATGCCGGTATCGTCGGTGCATTTGCAAGCTGGTATGATTATATTTACATATCCGACAATGAAACGATAGGTTCTGGAGATACACAAGTCATCTCACAGCCTGTAGGTGATAACTCACCGCTTGCCCCCGACGAAAGTTATACCTTTAATATAACAGTTACTGTCCCTGATACGAATATAGGCAACCGGTATATAGTATTCGAAACCGATGGCAATACAGACCAGTTGGAGACTGATGAATACAATAATGAGTTGGCCCTGCCAATCCTGCTGGGAGCAACGGACCTTGCAATATCAAATCCAACTGCTCCGGAAACAGCACTGCTTGGCGAGACGATAGAACTATCCTGGACGGTAACCAATGAGGGCGCAGCCGCAACGCTGATGGACTGGTCTGATTATGTATATATTTCAACAAATACGACTGTCGGGAGCATAGATATTTTGCTGGTTTCCCAATCAGCTTCAGATTATACCCCCCTCAATGCCGGTGCCAGCTATACGATGACAGTAAATGCTACTATACCCGAAGATGTAATCGGCAGTCAGTATCTTTTGTTCGTGGCAAATGGAAACGGCGAGGAGCTTGAAGCGAACACTGCCAACAATATCATTCCTGTTCCTATCGAACTTTTAGGCCCTGACCTTGTAGTCTCAAGTGTTACAGCCCCGACTACCGTACTTCCCGGTGAAAGGATAACTGTAAGCTGGACTGTTAAGAATCAGGGTTACACGGCGGCCTTATTAAACTGGCCAGATCGTATTTATGTCTCGGAGGATGAAGTATACGATTTTGACACAAAAATAACTGAGGAATGGCGCCTTGACCAGGCTCCTCTGGAAGCTGGTCAAATCTATACGGTTACAAAGCAAATCACCATTCCGGGGGATATCACAGGGACGCAATATTTGCTTTTTATTACGGATTATAACAATCATCAGCTTGAAGGAAATGAAGACAACAACGTTTATGCAGTGCAATTCAGTTTGAATATACCGGACCTGGTCCTATTTACTGCTACCGCCCCTGCTTCAGGCATTGTCGGCCAATCAATAGATATATTCTGGCAAGTCACAAATCAGGGAGATTTCGATGCCCTGGCGGATTGGGACGATGCAATCTATATATCCGACAACACAACTTTTGAGGCAGGTATTGATACATTTGTGGTCGAATATAATATGGCTTCATATTCGCCTTTAGCAGTGCAAGAAAGTTACGGTGTTAATAAGGATGTTATTATTCCTTCTCTGGCAGCAGGTACGCACTACTTATTGTTTGTGACAGACAAAGGAAATGACCAAGGCGAAAGTGATGAGACAAATAACGTTAAGGCGGTTCAGATTGAGCTTACCGGCCCGGACCCAAAATTACTTGCAGCAACAGCACCTTCATCGGCTACTATCGGTGATACGATAGATGTTTCCTGGACAGTGTCTAATGCCGGCGATGAAAGTGCCCCGGGCCCGTGGTACGATAGTGTTTATCTTTCAAATAATAATACTTTTGAGTCGTATTACACTAAACTATACGACCTTCTTGTTTCGGACCAACTGCCGCTGGATGTCGGGCAAAGCTACTCGATTGATACGACGGTTACAATTCCAAATGTGTCTGAAGGCACATGGTACCTGTTCTTTGTAACCGACAGCAGGGATACAAACTTCGAAACGAATGAAGGCAATAATATCCTAATGCTTCAAATAGAACTTGGAGCACCCGACCTTATTGTAGATGCAAGTGCTCCCGCATCGGCCGTGCTGGGCCAGACGATTCAGGTCTCCTGGACCGTCACCAACCAGGGTTCTTCAGATGCTCTGGCTGATTGGGAAGATGCTGTCTATGTATCCGAGAATTCAAACCTCTCGGGTGATGATTCACGCGTCCTATCCTATCCAGCCGACGAATTCACCCCGCTTGTTGCCGGTGATGGCTATACAATCACAGCAAATATTGAGATACCGGATATATCGATAGGCAACCGCTACCTAATATTCGTTGCAGACTGGCGTAACGACCAGTCGGAAACATCAGGCAGCAATAACTTGTTGGCATTGCCCATATTGCTTGATGCACCGGATTTGGTAGTCTCTACTGCCACCGGCCCGGCTTCAGCGAGTCTTGGCGAGACTATCGAGGTCTCATGGACGGTAACTAATGAAGGTACGCCTGATACACAACTTGGTTGGTTTGACCATATCTATTTCTCCGATGATACGGTACTTGACAAAAACGACACCCTTGCATATTCCTACTGGGCGGGTGACCACTCTCCGCTTTCCAACGGTCAAAGCTATACCGTCACGCGTAATATAGCTGTCCCGAATACAGGATTTGGAAATCGTTATATTCTATTCGTAGTTAATCCGAACGGCGACCAGCCGGAGGAATACGAAAGCAATAATACCTTTGCAGTACCAATCCTGCTTGCTTCCGCAGACCTGGCGGTGACGGAGGTTACGGCTCCCACTCTGGCTGTCGGAAATCCTGCGACTATAGATGTCGGCTGGACGGTAGCTAATATCGGGACATTTGCCGGTAATATCAATAGCTGGACCGACATAGTTCTCCTGTCATGGGACATTTATCCTCTTGACAAATACGATCATGTAATAGCGGAATTTAACCATACAGGACTTTTGGATGTTGGCGAAAGCTATTCCCGAAACGAAACCATCGTCCTGCCCGGTGGAGTTAGCGGGCATTACCATTTGTTTGTAATAACCGATGCCTATGAATTTGTTCCTGAAGGCAATTCTGAGGCGAACAACATAGGCGAATCTTCCCAGATGCTTGAGATTGCGTACAAGCCATACTCAGACCTCGTCGTTACATCGGTTGTAGCCGAATCCACCGGCAGTACCGGCAGCCCCTTAACGGTCTCCTGGACGGTCTTAAACCAGGGCATTGCTGCCACGGATACTTTCTATACGCACGATGCTGTGATGTTGTCAACAACTCAGGATGGACTTTATAATCTCGAATGGCTTGATAGTTTCGATTATACCGGAACACTGGCGGCAGGCTCAAGCTACACACGTACGGTTGATGTGTTTTTACCCTATGAGCTCAATGAGCTCACACCGGGTACATATTATGTAGTAGTCGAGACAGGCGGACCTTACGAATCCATACACACCGATAATAACTGGAATGTGTCAGAGCAGGTGGAAATAACCTTTACCCCTGCGCCCGATTTAATCGTGACAGATATTGTCGCACCAATTGAAGTGGACTCAGGAACCAAAATAGACATTGAATGGACAGTTCTAAATAATGGGTCAGGTGATGCCGGTGGTAGTTGGATAGACCGCGTGGAATTACAGAATCTCGATGGAACCAAGACCTATCACCTTGGAGAATTCATATACGGCAACCCTCTCGGTGCTGGGATGTCTTATACCCGCAGAGAACAGCTTACGCTTCCCGAGAACATACAGGGCTCTTACAAGGTTCGGGTAACAGCAAACGTACCAAGATGGACCGGAGACCGGGGACTTTATGAAGGCAGTGCTACAGATAATAATATGACCCTGGATGATGATGCGATATTGATAAATCTCTTACCGCATCCTGACCTTCAGGTACAGTCCGCAACGGCACCGGAGCAAGTTACTGCCGGTGGAACAATATCTCTTGAGTTTGTCATTATCAATCAGGGTGCCGCCTCAACCCAGAGACTCTACTGGAAAGATGGGGTTTATCTTTCTGTTGATAATGAATACAGCAGTGATGATACGCTGCTTGGACAATTTGATAATGGTTCTGCACTTGACCCAGGCCAGAGCTATCTGACTCAAACCGGAAGCTTGGTTATTCCTGAGCGTATGCGCGGAGATATGTATATTATCGTAGCCGCAGATTGTTCAAGGCAGGTAGATGAATACCCCAACGAAGATAATAATGCTCAAATCCTGCCATTATACGTGGAGCCTCTTCCAGCACCGGACCTTGTAACAAGCGATGTATTCGCGCCCGACCAGGCGATTTCAGGTCTTTGGATTGAAGTTCGATATACCGTTACGAATCTGGGAATGGGGCCGACCGTTGTTGATAACTGGACGAACAGCGATAGCTGGACAGATACGGTATGGCTTACCAGAGACAAAAACAGGCCGCATCCCGGCGTTCAAGACCTCTTATTGGGAAGTTTCACCCACGAGGGGCTGCTTGATGTCGGCGAAAATTACGAGCAGGTAGTCAGTGTTCGGATACCCCAGCCCGAGGAGATCGGCAAGCTCGATGATATACAGGGCCAATGGTATATAACTCCCTGGTGTGATGCCTATGATATTGTCCTGGAGGAAACACTGGAGGCCAATATAAATCCGGATGACCCACACGAGATTGACAGCAACAATTATAAATCCCGGCCTATCACAATTATCGTTACCCGGCCCGACATCGCGGTTGTATCGGTAGTTCCTGATGCTCAGGCCTATGCCGGCGAGGACATAACCGTTCGCTGGACGGTTGAAAACCAGGGCAACAGGGTGCTGACCGCCAAGGGCTGGCATGTGGGATTCTGTTTGGCCGATTCGGAGTACGAAGACGGTTCTGGTGTTGGACATCGTATCGGCCTTGGAGGAATCGCACTTCCAACGGACCTTGAACCGGGACAAAGCTGCTCCGGTATGGAAACCTTTGAATTATCTCCTGCCAGTATTGGAGACTTAATAATAGTGACAGCTAATTTCGTCCCTTATTCTCCTTATTATATGCCGAGTCCGGACCTTAATTGTGATAACAATTTCCTTGCCGCGCCAACCAATGTAACTGCTCGTCCTGCAGATTTGCAGGTAACGAATGTTACTGTCTCACCACAAGTTTTGTATTCCGGCGATGATTTCACAATCGAGTGGACCGTCGAGAACTTTGGCTTCGAGGTGTGGCATGGAACAGACTACTGGTATGATGCCGTTTATTTATCGACCGATCCTAATCTTACGTTGGACCATAACAACTCTTTAACCGGAGGCTGGTTCGAGGGGCTTGGTTCCTTCATTCATTCTAACGAGCCACAGCTCGGGCCGGGTGACAGCTACACGCATAGTGAGCAGTTCACACTTCCACGTGGAATCGACGGCCCGTATTATGCCTATGTTTTTACCAATGTTTACGGCAAAGACGAAATCCCGCCATTTTTCACTGGAAATGACTCTTCACGTTCATTTTTCAGGACAAATGTCTTCGAAGATTATTCGAATAATCTCGGCGTTGCTGCCCTTGATGTTACTTACAGCGAGCCGGATCTTCAGATTACAAGTTTGACATTACCTGCTAAACAACCATATTCCGGGCAGAACATTGTCGTTTCCTGGATGGTCGAGAACTTCGGAACCCGCGCTGTTAAAAAGGGATGGGAGGATCTGCCGGCAGGTTCAAGGTCATGGATCGACCGTGTATATTTGTCAAGAGATCCTTCGCTTGATAGTGAGGACTACTATCTGGGCGGTGTCTGGAAGTCTTTTGAATTTGGTGCGGGCCAAACCTATTCGAGCACTGCGAATGTAACTATCCCTGACAATATTGAAGGGGACTACTATATACTGGTCTTTACAGATTCGAATATTGACGGACCTTTATATCCTGACGGCTCGGGAATTGGTTTTGACGACAAAAGTGACCGGATTCTGGCCCGTGTACTGGAATATCGTGACGAGGGTAACAACGTTAATGCAGCACCAATCACGATTATTTTAACCGAGCCGCCCGACCTGCAGGTAAGTGAAGTAATCGCACCGAGTCATATTTTTGCCAACCGCTCGTTTGAGATTTCATATACTGTGACCAATGCAGGCTCGGGTGATACGCCCGCTCTTCAATCATTATGGAGGGACAGAATATACCTGTCACGCGATGAGCTGCTGGATATGAAGAGCGATATCTTTTTGGGCGAAAGAGAGCATTCCGGGGGTTTGACTGCCGGTGCTGATTATCAGACTACCGTAGAGGATCTGAAGGTGCCGATTCATTTAACCGGTCCTTTCTACGTATTTGTGATAACCGATCCTATTCAGTCGGCATATAGGCCGCGAGGCCATGTCTTCGAAAGCCAATATGAGTACAATAATGCTACTCCGAGCCAACAGCCGATGATAATAGAGGCTCCGCCTCCATCGGACCTTGTAGTTCAGGATATTACCATACCAACACAGGCTCAATCAGGTGATGCTGTTGAGATTAGCTGGACAGTAACCAACACCGCCCAGGAGCCGGCCACAGAAAGCTGGAGCGATTCCGCTTATCTGTCATCTGATGCTGTTTGGGATATTCGTGATTCACTTGTAGGAAGAGTCGAACACACCGGCGACCTCATCCAGGACCAGCCTTATACGTCCACATTGCAAACGACTTTAGGACCTGTTCGTCCCGGGCAGTATCATATAATAGTTCGTACCGATATCTACAATCAGGTGCATGAGGATATTGGTGAAGCCAACAATATCACCGCTTCGGCCGATACTCTAAGTGTCAGCGTTGATAAGCTGATTTTAGGTGTTCCGCTGGAAACAACGCTGAGTACCGGCCAGGATCGCCTCTTCCAGGTAGAGGTCGGTTTAGGCCAAACACTAAAGGTCAGTTTAACTTCCGATGCTGAAGATGCGGTGAATGAACTGTATCTTCGCTATGGTGATGTGCCCACAGGAGTTTTATATGATGCCGCCTATGAAGGAATCCTACAGACAAATCAGATGGCCGTGATTCCCACGACAACGCCTGGAATGTATTACGTTATGATTCGCGGCTATTATGAACCGGCCCCGGATACGCCCGTAACGTTACTGGCGGAGTTGCTGCCTTTTGCCATCACTGATGTAATACCTGATATCGGCGGTGACGGCAGGTACGTGACTACGACCATTCTCGGTGCTCAATTCCATCCGGACGCAATTGTCAAATTAGTACGTCCGGGCATTGCCGAATATGAGCCGGTAAGTTATGAGGTAATAGACAGCACTCGAATCATTGCAATATTTGATTTTACCGATGCCCCGCACGGCCTCTACGACGTTAAGGTTATCAATCCCAGTGGCGAAGAGGCGATAGTGCCGTACAGATACCTCGTTGAGAGAGCAATCGAGCCGGACGTAACATTAGGACTGGGCGGCCCGCGTGTAATTGGTATAGGAGCAACCGGACTTTACGGCTTTTCTATTCAAAGCCTTACCAATATCGATACCCCGTATGTGTACTTTCAGTTCGGAGTGCCGGAGCTTGGAATAAATTATGTGTTCCCTCCCACCGGAGGCGGTTTGCAATATCTCAACTTCAGCACAAATCTGCGAGGTAGCCCCGAGCAGGGTGGTCTTGAAGATGTACCCTGGGCCGGCCTTCTTTCCGAGGTAAACACCTGGGGCGAAGTCCTTGCTCCCGGATACATATTCGACCTTGCGGACCGCGATTTCACGGGCTTAACGTTTACTGCGGAAACTTATCCGGGTCTTAAAGAACTGCTTGAGGAAAATCCCAAGTTGCTCGCAGGCATTTCGCACTGTGCAATTGCTTTTCAGTTCCATATTCTCGGCAGCGCAACAGTGCTTACGGGTGATGAATTCGTAGCCCGGCAGAGTGCGGAAGCCCTTGCCCTTCGTGAGCAGATACTGGCGGATGAAAACGCTTCATCTTCACTTATGCTCTTGGCTGCGGATGCTAATAGCTGGGTCTCTTTATACCTTGTGGCTCTGGAAGATGCGGGCCTGCTCAGGCCTGAGGACCAAGCTCCGTCTGTTCGCGAAGACCCATTAGTCCTCAGTCTGATGGCAACGTTGAGCACGGGTATTCTTGCCGGTCCCGCCGGTCAGGAAATCGTCACTGATGGAGACCTTGTGAAGTTCTTTGAGAAGGTGCGGCAATGGTATGGGCACAATGAAAATATTATAGCTGAACTGGCAAGTACGTACCCTGTTATAGCTGCCCTGCCTGATTCGGACGACTATAATCTGCAGCTTTCCAATCCGACTCACTTTGAAGCCTTTAATATATATGTGCCGTTCGGTACCTGCAAACTTGATGTACCACCGTATGTACCTGTTACACCGCTTGATTTTGCAAGCTACTTTAATACCGCAGGCACAATAGGCGAACTGGCCACAATGATAGGACCCGTCGGTTTTGGTTCTGAGGCTTTTCTACCGCTTGAACTGCCGCTGCCTTATACAATACGATTTGAAAATGATGCTGCTGCATCAAGTACGGTCTCTGAGGTTCGAGTACTCACAGAGCTGGATCCCAACCTTGATCCCAGGAGCTTCCGGCTGGGTGATTTGCAATTAGGCGACATCCAGGTACATATTCCATCAAACCGCGGAGCTTTCCAGGGCGATTTTGATTTTAGCGAAAGTAAGGGTTTTATTCTTCGTATCGGCGCCGGTATAGACCTCCAGTCTGCTACAGCCAGTTGGATTATTCAGGCAATCGACCCGGATACGGGTGAGGTTATCCAAAATCCCGATTTCGGCTTTCTGCCTCCAAACGATGCTCAGGGTTCCGGCGCAGGTTTTGTGACTTATACAGTCAAACCTAAGAATAATACTACGACAGACACAGAGATTTCGGCACAGGGACGCGTGTTATTTAATACAATGGCACCGCTTGATACCAATGTGGTTACGCACCTTATCGATGGTGCGGCACCGGTGACAACAATAACCCAGACACCATTGTCGCAGGGCAGTTCTGATATTCTGGTCAAGTGGGATGCTGCCGACGATGAAGGCGGTTCGGGCTTAAAACATGTAACCGTCTATGTAGCCGAGGACGGAGGCGATTTTAAGATGTGGCTGCGTCAGACAAGCGAAACGTCCGCGGTTTACCAGGGCCTGGCCGGGCACACATACGAGTTTCTGGCACTGGCAATGGATAATGCAGGAAATCAGGAGCTGCCTACCTTTGGTGTAAGTGTTCCCGATGATGATTCGACGGTCAATCTTGGCGGGTTACCCACAGTACCGGAAACAACAACTCCGGGACTCGGCCAGGCGCCGGAACCGAGTTCAACACCTTCAACCAATCCGTTGTTCCTTGAAGCCCAGCTTGAGATTCCCAATTCTGGGCTTTCAATACAAAGTTCTGAATTTGGCAGCGTACTACGGCCATTTAGTGCAGGGGCCTTTGCTACAGGTATCGAGCAAAGCCATGCCGACATTGGCCCGATGGCGATCGTAGTCATGCCAGACGACTCGGTTATTGTAAGTGGTGGCCAGACACGTGGTGAGCTTTATCGGTTCTCGGAATATGGCGGCGAGGCTTCGGCGCCGTTTGCTTCACTGCTTTATCCAGTATTTGATATGGCCCTTGACAATCAAGGTAATTTATGGGCTGTGACCGGTGGAGGCCCACTGCTGAAGCTGGATCCGGATACAGGTGATATTCTCGAAGAATTCGCTGACGGTCTGACGCAGACACTTGCCATCGACCCGGGTACCGGTCTTATATATATTTCATCCAGTCTTGGTATTGAAATCTTCGACCCATTGACAGAGACATTTACTCATTTCAGTGATGTCCGTGTCGGCAATATGGCGTTTTCTCCGGACGGTCAACTTTGGGCGGCTGTTTGGCCAAATCGTGGCGATGTGGTCAGGTTTAGTGCAGATGGCGCTGCTGAATTGATGCTGCATTTCGATACCGATGTTGATTCATTGGCATTTGGTTTTGACGGCAGTGAACTTGAAGGATTGCTGTTTATATCCAACAACAACGGGCCGAAAGGCAGTGACGGCAGCGAGTTGATAATGGTTGATCTTGCAACCCTCCAGCAGGTGGCTGTCGCTACGGGTGGGAGTCGAGGTGATATCGTCATCACCACACCCGACGGCAAAGTTTTGCTTAGTCAGTCAAGTCAGGTCGATGTATTACGGCCAGCTGTTGCACCAATGGTGCTTTATACGAATCCCCCGCCGGATAGTATAGTCGCGCTTCCGCGTGGAGTTATAACGGTTACTTTCGATCAGGATATGCTGCTGAGCAATCCGGATAATCCTGCCTCTGTGCTGAATACCACCAGCTATCGGCTGTTCGGTGAGAATACGGGCTTTATCGAAATCGATTCTGTAACTTATGATTCTTCGACGAAAACAGCCATTGTAATTTTTGACGGACTGATGCCCGACCAGTACAGAATACAGGTCCTGGCTCGTATTCAAAACAGTGAAGGTGCTGAACTCCAGGCAGAGTATATCAGCCAGTTTACTGCTGTATCAGATTTCTCTTCATCGGTTGAGATAGAATTCTTGACAGTGCGCTCCGACCGGCAAGGTCAGACTGTCTCGTATGATGTTCGTGTGACAAATATTGGTGATTATGATATCGTCCTGCCCGTATTGCTTGTATTGGATCCTGCCCTGTTTTTTGACGGTCAGCCCATCGGAGCTGATTACCAGAGCGAAGATATGATATGGTTGATAGACCTGACTGAAGCTATGCCGACCGGCGGCATCCTCCAGCCGGGCCAATCAACAAACGGTTATACGATTCCAATTTACAATCCAACTGGCCAGACCATTACCTTTGAACACGGCATCTTTACCCTGCCGGTTGCCAACATAGCCCCGGTGTTTGATTCCTACCCCGTGATAACTGCAACAGCGGGGCAAACCTATCAATACCAGGCAGCAGCAACCGACCCGGACGGTTCATTGCTGACATATCTGCTCTATGAGGCGCCGGAAGGAATGACAGTTGAAACCAACAGCGGCCTTATCAACTGGGAACCTACCTCCGATAGTCCCTCTGAAGCCCAGGTTATATTGCGTGCCTATGACCCGCGCGGAGCATACGCTACACAGGAGTTTTCCATTACGGTAAATGGCGGAAACCAGCCACCGGTTCTCAATCCGATTGCGTCTGAAATCCACGGCTATGAGGGTCAACCCTTACAGGTTCTTGTTTCAGCCGTCGATCCGGATGATGATTCACTGATGTTCTGGGCGGATAATTTGCCACCGGGTGCGGTGTTCAATACTAATGCACAGGCCCTTCAGTGGGTGCCCGAACCTGGAAGTGCCGGCACCTATGAGAACGTTACGTTTATTGTCAGTGATGGTGTTAACCGTATAACACAGACAGCAACCATTTTAATCGCGCCAACAAACCAGGCGCCGATTTTAATCGTCCCGACTGACAGGACGGCCCATGAAGGACAGACTGTCAGATTTCAACTTTCAGGCTCTGACCCCGAAGGACAGGAGATTACCTTCTCAAGCAATGCCATCCCGGCAGGAACTGTACTCAACTCCTACACTGGTCTTTTCGAGTGGGACATAGGATATTTCATGGCGGGCGAATATGAAATTCCCTTTACTGTCAGTGATGGTGAGCTCTCTTCTACGGAGAGCATGAAGATAACGGTTACGAATGTCAATGCCGCGCCTGTAATTTTCGATGTGGCCGGCTGGCAGATATACGAAGGTCAAACTATCCGGCAAAGAGTCTTTGCCTACGATCCTGATAATCCGGCTTATATACCGCCTGAGCGCTTGGGGGACGGTTCACTTAGTGTGCTTGAAGGAAGCCAGCCTTCGGTAACGTATAGTCTTAGTCTTTCTGATTTGCCGGCCGGGGCTGCTTTTGACTATGAAACCTGGATGTTTCAATGGACGCCAACATACGACCAGGCCGGTGATTACGTTATAACGTTTACTGCTACAGATGATGGTGATGGAACAGGTGTAAATCTATTTACAACGATAGACGTTCCTGTCACAGTCCTTAATTCTAACAGGTCACCGGAAATAACAGAAATTGCCAATCAACAGGTTAATCGCGGCGAAGTTCTGGAAATAACCGTAACCGCAATTGACCCTGATGGTGACTCACTGATACTTACTGCAGAGAATGCAATTGCTGGATACGCGTTACCTGACTTTGTTACATTTACGGATAACGGAATTGGTACCGCGTCACTTAGATTTGAGCCGGAATTCAGTCATCGCGGTGATTATGTGATTAGAATTATCGCTACTGATGATGGTAATGGCCAGGCCTCTGCTGTTCTTTCGGATGATTACACCTTTGTTGTAAGTGTTCTCTCGCCTAATGAGCCGCCGCAAATGTCCTATATCGGCGACAAAGTTGCCGTGCTCGGCCAGATGCTGGAATTTACCATAAACGTTAGTGACCTTGACCAGGACGAGTTAACCTTTGAAGCCGATGGGCTTGCTGCAGAAGCCTTGCTGTTACCCGGCACCATTTATGGCACAGCAACATTTAGCTGGAGTCCTGCGGTAAAGGATATTGGTACCCACGTTATCACTTTTCGTGTAACCGATAGCGGCAACGGCGACCCGGCTGAAGTCCTAAGCGATGAGCAGACGATTAACATAGTAGTGCGCGGCGCAAATGCTGCACCCGTGCTTCTTGATCAGATAGGAGAGCAAGTCGCTAATGAAGCACAAGAGCTATCGGTTATATTATCTGCCAGTGACCTGGATGACGATTCACTTACTTACTATGCGTCGAATCTGCCGACCGGAGCCCAATTTGACCCGGCCGCCGGTACCCTAATATGGACACCCGGCCTTTTCCAGGCTGGAACGTATGAAGGGATTGTTCTTGGTGTCACAGATGGAAATAAAACAAGCTCTGAAATTATAACCATAACTGTCAATAACACAAACCAGGCACCGGTATTTTTGTCTTTGCCTGAGCAGTCGGGTCAGGAAGGTTCGGCTCTGCAGTTTACTCTTTCAGCAAGTGACATAGATGGTGATGAACTAACGTTCAGCTCTTTATCAGCTTTACCTGCAGGGGCAACTTTTAATTCTCTTATCGGTCAACTTAAATGGACTCCCGACTATGAGCAAGCAGGCATTTATCCATTGCAGTTTATGGTAGAAGATACCGGCGGACTAAGTGATACGATAGATATATCCATCAATATTTCCAATGTAAACAGACTGCCATCAATCGAAGTCTCGAATCACGCTGTTGCATTAGGACAGTTGTTGAGTTTCTCCATTGTTGGTACCGACCCGGACCTTAATGCGACTCTGACCTATTCTGCCGATGATTTACCAGACGGTGCTGTCCTTGACCCTGCGACGGGTCAGTTCGAGTGGACGCCCGGTCCGGGACAGACAGGCGATTATGTCGTTATCTTTGCTGTAAGTGACGGCCAATCAATCGTCACCGCCACCTCACTTATCCGAGCCGCCCTGAGTCCTGAAGGACCTGTCGTAACAATCGAGCTAACACCAAGCTTCCCTGTTGTCCCCGGCCAGTCTGTTTTAATACATCCAATTGCTGATAGCCTGGCGGAAATTGAAAGTTTAACAGTAAAAGTGGACGGTCAGCCGCTAACACTTGATCAACAGGGACGAGTTGAATACATCCCAATCCGACCGGGGCAATTTCTCGTTGAAGCTACGGCTACCGATGCTGACGGACGTGCTGGTTCAGCGAATATTATTATGAAAGTCCGTGACCCTGATGATAGTACCGCTCCAATTGTTAGTTTTGGATTAGGCCTAAACAGGACAATGCTGACAATGACTACTGATTTGAACGGCACGGTATATGACGTTAACCTTGATGGCTGGGTCCTTGAACTGGAACGTCTTAACGCTGGCAATTTCGAGATAATCGCCAGCGGTAACGAGTCTGTTATCGATGATGTCATTGCTGTTTTCGATCCAGATTCATACTCAAATGGTTTCTACAGGTTCCGATTGACCGCCATAGATATAAGCGGTCGTGAAACTCTGGCCGAGCTTATCGTAGAAGTAGCTACATCGACAAAGACTACGCAATACCTGCAATCCGAAACAGATATGACTGTGCAACTCGATGGACAGACTATAAATATCGTTCGCATGTACGACTCGCTTGTGCGAGACCAGAGTGGAACATTCGGCTTCGGCTGGCGACTGGCCAATCGAGACGTTAATATCCAAACCGACGTCTCTTTGACCGGAGGTGGGCAGTCGGCGCTTACTAATCCTTATCGTATCGGCACAAGGCTTTATCTGACTGTGCCTGAAGGTCAAAGGGTCGGCTTTACATTTGTTCCGCAACGGCACGAAATCGCAGGAGCTATCTACTACACTTCTGCATGGGTAGCCGATCCGGGTGTTACGTACTCGCTGCAGTCGGCGTACACGCTTCTTACTCTTGCAGGCAGCAGATTGTATGACCTAAGGACAGCCCGGCCCTACAATCCGGCAAGCGGCGCTTTCGGAGATAATGAGTTTACTCTAACCGCACCGGATGGAACCATTTATTATCTCAGTTCGGACCGTGGTATAGAAGAACAAACCACTCCCGGTGGTATTCATCTTATCTACAGCGATGCTGGCATAGTCGGCCCTTCAGGACAAATGATTCACTTTATAACAGATGAGCAGGGACGTATAAGCTCAATCGTAGCACCAGATGGGACACATATTGTATATACTTATGATAATAACGGAAATCTTGTGTCTGTCCGTAACTTAGCAACGAGTCAGTCAAGCTATTATGCTTATACTTCTGAAGATAAACATCTGTTGACTCTTACAGTGGCACCGGACGGAAGCGGAACCGCAATTAATTACGACCCTGCTCCCCAAATGCTGCCGGTAAAAGCCAATCTTGGAACAGTTAACGATTTTACCTCTACAATACACGAAGAAAGCCTTTCAGCAGGTTCGACTGATCGATTCACATTTATTCTTCGCGATTCGGAGATAACATCAACGCTGAGCAATACTGTCCTGCTTGGGATAGCAGTAAATGCTTACTCCGGCAGCAGCTTTGAACCTGATATACCGGTCATACCAGGCCTGACACCATTGTCAATGTGGGCTGTCCCAGGAAGTGCATTTGCACTTTATGTTATTGAAAATTCAGGTTTGGAGCTTATTGAAATTTCAGGTGTCAATCCTAATACTTTGGGAGATTATCTGCTCGAATTGTTCATTGCAGGTGATGTAAATTCGGATGGCTTAATCGATGGCGTCGATACCTCTTTAATGGAAAGCGCTCTTGGTAGTGTCTCAGGTGACACTGCCTATATCATTGGTGCTGACCCTAACCGTGATGGTATTATCGATGAGACAGATTCGCACATACTCCTCAGCAATTATGATTTTGCTTCCAATCAGCCGCCCGTGATAACGCCCGAAATCTTCATGACCCATGAAGATTTAGAAATCATTATCCCACTGTCTGAACTTGCAGAAGATGCTGAGCATGACGTTATATACTTCAGTATCACAGGTTCCTTTAATGGGACAGCAACACTCGCTTCAAACGGTCGGTTTGTTCAGTTTGTCCCGGATATCGGCTTTACAGGAGCTGCCGACTTTGAGCTCATCGCTGACGATGGTTATGCCGTCAGTACTGCAGAAGTGATCGCTATCGAGGTAAGTGATGCGCCGCTTTTGCATATCGATTTTGAATCTCGTAATCCGCGTCTCGAAGTCGGACAAAGCACGTGGCTTTCAGTCATCGGTGATTTCGCAGACCAGGAAGATGTCGCGCTTCCTGGGTCTTATCTTGTTTTTGAATCTACAAATTCGTCAATCGCTTCTATCTCTGCCTATGGACAGGTAACAGCCCTTTCCGATGGCAGCTCTGTGATAACGGTATCCAGAAATGGCATCCTGGCTGCGACAGCAGTTGCTGTGGGTCTGCCGACCGACCAGGCACAACTGCTCATTTATGCAGATGGTGTTGATGTTGTTCCGCAGGCAGTGAGCATTGTGTCGTCCGGCGGACTGCAGCAGTTGTTTGTAACTATGCCGGGTGATATTGATATCTCTGACGGCATCAACGGCACACTTTACTTTGTTGGGAATTCTGCCGTGGCGAACGTCGGCATTGACGGTCTTATCACTGCTGTTGCGGAAGGTATGACAGAGGTGACGGTTATCAATGGGGCAGCAGAAGCTGTCATTCCCGTAAAGGTTATACCGGCGATTGCCACACCGAGCATTATAGGCTCCGAAGGAGGCATCGTCGAAGAAACAAGTGGTGGGTGGATATCAATCGGTCCCGGTGCTCTGATCGAGGATACTACCGTTAGCTTGAGTATGCTTGACCCGGCCGGGTTGTCCTGGCCGATTCCAGAGTTCTTGACCTTTGCCACCGCGTTTGAGTTGGACATAGGGGATGAACCTCTTTGGATTACGCCGCAAGTGGCGATTCCTGTTGGGACAGATATTGCTGCCGGAACGGAAGTTGTTTTCTGTCTGTATAGAGTTATTCGCGACGAAACCGGCACAGAAGTACCGGCATGGTTCCAGGTAGACCATGGTATTGTCGGAGCCGACAGCCTGGCACGAACGGAAACAGCGATTATGAACGGCGTGCTTGATTCAGGCTCTTACATGGTTGCATATGCTCCTGCTGACTCAACTGGTCTTGTTCAATATGAACTTCAACTACAGAACCCGATGTCACCACTATCTGAAGGTTTCTTTGTGGGTATCGAAGCAACCGCTTCGGATATCCCAACGCCTCTGACAGCGACACAGGAACCGCTTATGATGGCATTTGGTTTTAGTGAGCCTATACTATTCGGAAGTGCTTCATCAATACTATACGGCTCGTATTACTATGGCTCTGGATATGGCTATATGAATCTTCCTGCAGGCCCGCAAGTGATAGAGACTCTTGAGCTTAGCCCACCTGATATCCTGCCGGCTACGACAACAACTAATGTAAACATTGACCCGAATAAAGTTACGGAGTTTGTAACGATTGTTGATAATACAATGATCCCACCAGGACATTCCAGCGGAGCACCTTTGATCACATCTGTCAGCTTCTCCTTTGAAGGCACTGGTAAAATCTTACAGCCAACGGTAACCGTTGAGGGCGAACGGCTGCAAGGCGACGAACTGAATCTGTTGTTCTTTGAGTCTGGTAGTGGACGGGCTATATATGTAGCAGGTGCGGACCTTAGTGTAAATGGTAATACAATAAGTGCAGCCGTGCCGCAGAAGGTAGCGCTTGGCCTGTGTGTCATTGAAACGCGTAAAACGCAAACCAGGTTCAAGGATATCGATGGACAGAGGCGTCGGGAGAAATACTACGTCTGGAGTAACCAGGTTACCATGGATTATTCAGCCGGTTACGCATTTGTAGCAACAGCCTGGCCGGGTGAACTCGTCGCCATTAACTACAATACTCATGAAGTTGTCGCCCGGATCCCGGTAGCAGATGACCTGCTCGACCCTTCAGGAGAGGCAATAGGTGTTGTGGTCACGCCCGATGGAAGCCGGGCCTATGTGCTCTTGAGAAATTCAATCGCCGTTGTGGATACTATGGCACTACAGCGAATTGACGCAAATCTTTATACGGAGCACGTAGATAATATCATGTTTGCTGAAAATGCGAATCCACACTCGATTTCAATTGATCCAAAAGGAGATTATCTTTATGTAAGTGACAGCATTCAAAGTTTGATATATCAAATCTCAATCAATCCGGCGGATAAAGGTTCCTACAATACGCGCGTTGCGCTGTTTAATCTGAGTTTGCCGGTAGCCGGGCTGCGTGGCCTTGATGTAACAAGTGACGGCAAAAGGCTGTATGTTGCCGCACCATATAGTCAGGTTGGATGGAATGGCTCAAGCTATGACGGCAAGATCGTCGTTGTCGATATCGACCAGGATGCCGACCCCAACGGTTACAACATTGGGTTAGAGCTGGGCGAAATCAACCTTGGTTCGCATAAGGAACCAACTGGGATAAGCGCAGACAGCAGTAATCCTTACCTAATCACATACTCGGATTCCGTAGGTACTTTTGGCTTGATTGGAGCATCTGTTGATGACATAGGCCACGTGGAGCGTGATATCAAGATTGATAACAAAGGTATGGAGATTGCGATTCTTCCGGGTAATACCCTTGGCGGCCAGCACGCAGGCCATTCAGACTACGCGTTCGTTATAGGATATGAATCGGAAATAGACCGGCCAGATTGTCCAGCCGGCGGCAATATTATTATTGTCAAAGACCCATTTAAAGCCAGCGCCCAAGTTGTAGCCTTTACGCGACCGATTCCCGATGGTCATCCAACAGGTGTTGCGGTTTCGCCCGATGGCCAATACCTCTACGTAACGTATCGGAGGCCGGATTCAGTCTTTGTCTTTAGTGTACCGGAGATACTTGACCAGATAAAGGTCTCCAAGGGTAAGACCATCGATGACCGTGGCACACCACGGCTCAGCTACTATCCCGTTAACAACTGGGCACAAAACCAGTGGTTAGCCAATGCTGCTATTGACGTAAGAGCCGATTACCGTATGGATGTGCCTTACATTGAAGGTTACGGCCACGATAATACCTTCCGCGTATACAATGAGAGTCGGGCACCAATCTCACTGGCCGGTTTGCCCTGGGCGGTCGTGTTTGTGCCTGATACTAGTCCCGAGTTTAAACTGGTTGTTGATGGACTCAAAGATCATCTGTTCTTCAAAAATGGTGATAGCTTTACCTTGACTTTGAAGAACGACACGGCAGAAGAAGTTGGGGCTCGCGGCAATATAGTATTTTCCATTAAGATTGATGGGCCATATAAGAAGTTTATAAACTTTAGTATTGGAACGGATGAAGTTAATGTCGAACCTTACCAGGAAATAATTTTTGCTCCGCAGGAATACTTGAAACTCACCATAACGATGAAGCACAATAACGCAGTAAACTACAATTATGACCAACTGTTTGCCGCGGTGATTACCATAAGTGCCTGGGCTCAGCAGGGGGCGCAAGAAGAGCTTTTAGAGGAAACACCAATGCGTATCGCTCGCTTTATATCGGTTACCGATCCCAGCGGGTATACGAATATTGCGCAGTTTATGAAGACGCTCAATGACGGCCCCGACAACTTCATACGGGAAAAGACTGTTGAGTATCATCTCCCACAGAATATGGAGACAACCTTTAAGAAAGGGACCTCGCAATGGGATAGTACCGATATGTTCATTCTTCCCGATGGCCCATTTGTTGGCGAAGATTCGATGGTATGGAAGTTCGACCCGACTGAAAATGGTTCAAGGGCCTTGGAGCTCAGACTACTGATAGATGGCACGTTATTGTACACCACTCCTATTGTGCTTCGTGGCACGTCTATTGACAGATCTATTGTCAGCGTTGATCGCGAGGGATTTATTAGGGAACTAACAGCTTTCCTGGAAAACGACGACTACTTCGATGGTTTTACGTTTAACGGTGAAGCATCTAACCAGTTTAAAAACTTCTTTGCCGGTATCTTGCCAACGGACTCGTGGAGCCCCTTTGAATTTAGTCAAAGGGTAAGCGATGAGGCAGATCGGCTCCTGCAAGCGGTCCAGGATGACTTTTATCGTTATGAGAATCGCGCCGGTGTTTATTCTCCTTCCAGCCCGGATGGGATGGCAATACAAATCGTGGAAGACAATGATGATATACTCGTTGAAGCCCAGGAAGTAACCAGCGTTTGGGGTTTGTTCACTCCGCCCGATCCAGGTGATCCGGCTTATACACCTACTAATTCGGGACCTTTCGGCCTTGCCTCGAAATTGGATCAGTACGTAAAGGCTTTAGAGACCTATCTCCAAGACATAACGCTTTCACCTGCAGCTGTTGCATATGCCTTCACCGAATATCACAACATTTTGACAACTGTGGGAATTACAGGACCTGAAAAGCTTAACGTTTGGTTTAGTATTTTCGTACATGCAGAGAACTATGCCAACCCTGCCATAAGTTTCGGTGTGTATTGTGCCAATACAGTAAGTCATGAATTGGCACATACGTTTGGTGTAGATGAGGCATATTATGCACCAACTAAAGGTCCTGATGCTGGTAAGACTCAAGACGTTCCGCCGAAAGATATCATGCGGTCAGGTAGCCCGCTTGATCCAGATCTTGGTTTTGCGTGGATGCATTTCCAAACGCTGATGGTCTCTGCAGGGATAGCACCTAATGAGGTAGATGCTGTATTTCGTGATACGATTAAGAAAGCCGCCAAAAACTTTCTGCTTCCTGAGAGTAAAAACGGCATTCCAACTCATATCAGGATACTGGAAACAGCCGAAGAACCATATATTAGTCTGATGGTTGATGAGACATTGTTGTTCCCGGATGGTCAACTTGACCTTGGGAGTATCTCTAATGACGGCACTGGCGGAGCGAACGTCTCAATGGAGATGATACTGCTTAACGACGGACGGGCACTACTAACTGTAAACAGCATAGAACTGACACAGGGCAACACCGGTTTTTCAATAGTTGATGCTCCGGCGGAGGCGTTTACACTTGCTGCCGGCCAGACCATACTATTTACCCTAATGTTTGACCCTGAGCGAACAGGATGTGCTTCAGATTCGTTGGTAATCTATTCTGATGCCGTAGACTCGCCGCAACTATCGATACAACTCGGAGGTGTCGGCTTGACTGAATTTGGCCAGGTCAACGTCAGCGTTGCATCGGAGTATGTAAGCGGACAGCCAAACAGCAATCTCGGTGGGCTGAGTTTATTCGCACTGCCGGGACAGGCCGAGGACTTTATTACAATCAGTAATACGGGCGGCGGTCCTTTGTCAATATGGCTGGTCAATGTTGCCGAAGGCGCTAATCAATTCGCTATCAGCGGCCTGCCGGCTGGTTTTGGAGCGAGCAATCCCATTGTGCTGGATTCGGGTGAATCATTCTCATTAGATCTCACATACACGTTCAGCACGATAGGCTTACAGCGTGGCAAGATACAAATCGTTTCAGATGACCCACAAAACCCACTCTATTCGTTCTGTGTTGTAGGAACTGGAGTTGGAAATGTTGATGACTTAGACTACGGCAATGATTATGTCGCCATAGTATCAGGTGACTATATCCGTCGCTTCATAAGTGACCCTGACGGCAATTTCAAAGTACGCCTATCACCTGGAGCTAAATATCATCTCGTTATTTTTGATCCAATAAGTGGGCTGATCGCACATGACTTCGGTGTCGTTGGGGCAAATGGCCAGATAATAGGGCTATCGCAGCCGATATTTGCCGCCAGCACGGAACAGGACTCGGATGGTGATGGTTTGCCGGATGATATCGAGTTCGCTATCGGTAGCTCGATGGATAATCCGGATACGAACTTTGACGGCCTCGACGATTTCGAATCCGTAGCCGCGGGCATCAATCCGGTAAGACCCAATTTCAACGCCGTTGTGCTGCCCGGATTAATTACTATGCCTTCGACGATCACAATCTTACAAGGCCAGGAAAGTCCTGAAACGGAAAGTCCGGACCTAACACCACCAACCGGCCCGAGTACTCATCAGAGCCCGCCGGAAAATACTTTACCAAATCTTCCCCAGCTGCAGCATTTTGAACCTGAGGATGTGCATGTTGGAATACAAAACGGCGACTTCTCCCTTAGTGACCCATCAAGTGAAGATTTCGGCTGGGATATCCGTGGTCAGGGTTCTGTATCTGATGGACGTGCGATTCTTGCAGAAGACCAGAGATTAATGACACGATTCTCCCAGACCTTTATTATGCCAGCCGGTGTAAAAGAACTGCGATTTACAATACTTGGAATCGACCTTAGCTCAGGTGCTAACGGACCTGCTGATGCCTTTGAAGTGGCCTTGCTTAATGCAAACAACCAGGCATCATTGCTTGAGACATCTGTGGGGCTGTCACAGACGGATTCAATTTTAAACATCCAACATAATAGTCAGACCTATTTCGGCACCGACGTTAACATTCCAGATGTTACAAATTCTGGTGACACTCTCTTATCTGCTGGTCCATTTATCGTAACAGTTGACCTGCAGAACATAACCGAGGATACTATTGTTACACTTTATTTTGACCTGCTCGGATTTGTCCCGTTCGCAAGTACCGTTGGAATCGATGATGTCGAACTGGTTATGGATGGTATGGAGGTGCCATCGGCTCAGGCCAACGGGCCGTATCAGGGCTGGGTGGATATACCGATTTCATTTGATGCAAGCAACTCATTCGATGCGGACGGCCAGATCGTATTATACGAGTGGGACTGGAATAATGATGGCATCTATGAGACAAATAGTACAACGCCAACGACTGAGCACACCTGGAACTTTGAATATTCAGACACCGTATTGCTGCGTGTTACCGATGATGATGGTCTTACTAATATCGACACGACACAAGTCAATATCGAGCAGATGGTAAATATACCACCAACTGTCGATGCTGGTGACGATCAGACAATTGATGAAGGCTCTACTGTGAGCCTTTCCGGTTCATTCAGTGATAATACTCCGATGGATAGCTGGACGGCAACTGTGGATTATGGAGATGGTTCAGGAGCACAGACGCTTACTCTTATTGGAACAACCTTCAACCTCAGCCATACCTATTTTGATAACGGCATTTACGAGATAATCGTTAACGTAACCGACAGCTATGGTGAAACTGGCTCCGATATTGTTACCGTGACTGTCTTAAATGTTACACCGGCTGTAAATGCCGGAGATGACCAGATGGTTAACGAAGGCGATACAGTGAACTTCTCCGGCACCTTCACCGATCCGGGCGTACGGGATACCCATATGTACCTATGGGATTTCGGAGACGGCACGACCTCTGATCAGCTCTCTCCTGAGCATATATATGCTGACGATGGCCAGTATACAGTAACATTTACTGTGACCGACGATGATGGCGGCATCGGAACGGATACTCTGACAGTCATGGTCGCTAACGTGGCTCCGGCGGTCGATGCCGGTCCCGACCAGACCGCCAATGAAGGTGATACCGTGAACTTATCCGGCTCATTTACTGATCCAGGCATATTAGATACTCATAGGTACCTGTGGAATTTTGGTGATGGCTCAACTTCAACCGAATTATTGGCCGTCCATACTTACGTTAACGAAGGAGTCTATGAGGTAACCCTCACGGTGACAGATGATGATGGTGGTGTAGGAACTGATACTCTAATAGTGACGGTTATCAGCACAGGTGGCCAGGCCCCTGAGATAACGCAGCTATTAATAACAGAGAATATTAACGAAAATGATATAGCGACCTTGACCGGACAATTTATTGATCCTGATATGCTTGACAGTCATACGTTGGTAATAGACTGGGGAGATGGTTCCAGCGATACGTTTATTCTTTCTGTTGGTGATCGTAGCTTTTCAGCGGAACATCGATATCTTGACGACGATCCCAGCGACACGGCTTCAGATCTCTATACGGTCATCGTGACGGTAGGGGACGATGAACTGGGCAGCGATACCGAGGATGTCGGTGTCACTGTTACCAATATCGCCCCGACACTCAGCGGAGTGAGCGCGACCGATGCCGATGAGGGGTCGTTCAGCACCTTGACCGGCACGATCAGCGATACCGGCACCCAGGATACCTTTACCTTGAGCGTAGATTGGGATGACGGCACGCCGGTCGATTTCTTTAGTTACCTTGCTGGTACTACAGTGCTTAGCGAAACACACACCTATGCCGATGATGGTAATTACACCATTACCCTGACGCTCACCGACGATGATCTCGGTGCCGATAGCGAAACAGCAGGCGTGACGATCACCAACGTCGCTCCTACTGTCGATGCTGGCGGCCCGTATGAGATCGATGAGGGCGGTGACTTGGCCCTGTCGGGCTCGGGAAGCGATGCCGGCCCGGATGATCTGCTGATATTGGTTTTCGAGTGGGATTTCGATCTTGATGGCATGTACGATGACGGCGTCGGGGCGAACACGATGGTACCGTGGGCCACGCTCGCTGCCCTGGGCCTTGATGATGACGGTGACTACACCATCGGCCTGCGGGTTTCCGATGATGACACCTTTACTGAAGATACTGCGACGCTGACGATCCTCAACGTCGCGCCGGTAGCCAATGATGATACAGCCGTGACTGATGAAGACACGCCGGTCAATGTGGATGTGCTGGCGAACGACAGGGACGTGGAGAACGATCCGCTGAGCATTACCATCTTAAGCAGCACCAATGGCACAGCGGTAGTCAATGATGGTGGCACGCCTGCTGATCCAAGCGATGACACGGTGGACGTCACCCCGGATGCGAACTTCTACGGTACAGTCCAGTTTACCTACCGGGTCAATGATGGTGAATTCGATTCAAACGAAGCGACCGTGAAGATCACGGTTAATCCTGTCAATAATGCACCAACCGTTGTCGCCGATAATACACAAATTGTTGTTGATGAAGGTAGTATCGCAGGCAATGAAGGGACATTTAGCGATGTAGACCAGGGCGATTTAGTCGCGATCACCCCTTCGGTTGGCACGATTACACAGACCGGCACCCAGGCTGGTACTTGGAACTGGTCGTTTAATACGACGGACGGCCCAGTAGAGAGTCAGACAGTCACCATCACGGCAACTGACAGTGATGGAGAATTTACTACGACCACCTTCGACTTGGTTGTCAACAATGTAGCTCCATTCGTAAATGCAGGACCTGATACTGTTATTGATGAAGGTAATGTTGTAATTTTCAGCGGGTCGTTTACTGATCCGGGCACGGCCGACACGCACTCGATCGAGTGGGACTTCGGCGATGGTACAACCTCTGATCAGCTCTCTCCTGAGCATATATATGCTGACGATGGCCAGTATACAGTAACATTTACTGTGACCGACGATGATGGCGGCATCGGAACGGATACTCTGACAGTCATGGTCGCTAACGTAGCTCCGGCAGTCGATGCTGGTCCCGACCAGACCGCCAATGAAGGTGATACCGTGAACTTATCCGGCTCATTTACTGATCCAGGCATATTAGATACTCATAGGTACCTGTGGAATTTTGGTGATGGCTCAACTTCAACCGAATTATTGGCCGTCCATACTTACGTTAACGAAGGAGTCTATGAGGTAACCCTCACGGTGACAGATGATGATGGTGGTGTAGGAACTGATACTCTAATAGTGACGGTTATCAGCACAGGTGGCCAGGCCCCTGAGATAACGCAGCTATTAATAACAGAGAATATTAACGAAAATGATATAGCGACCTTGACCGGACAATTTATTGATCCTGATATGCTTGACAGTCATACGTTGGTAATAGACTGGGGAGATGGTTCCAGCGATACGTTTATTCTTTCTGTTGGTGATCGTAGCTTCTTAGCAGAACATCAATACCTTGATGACGAACCAAGCGGCACTGAAGCCGATGATTATCTTATCCAGGTACTACTAACAGATGACATTGACGGCCAGGATACCGCTTCGGCAACGGTTACGGTAAATAATCTTGCGCCGGAAATCATTACCTTCTCCACCAATTCCGGCGGATGTGGTGGAGATACTAACCAAAGAGAAGTTTCCATCTTTGCCGAGTTTACAGACGCAGGTACCCTGGATAGCCATATCGCAACCATCGACTGGGGCGACGGCACAATTACAACAGGACAGATTACAGAGACTGGCGGAGTTGGCGCTGTTTCTGCAAGTCATACTTATGTGGACGGTGGAATCTATGAAATTAAGCTGACTGTTACTGATGATGACACTGGCTCAGATACCAAGAATGCTACCAAAGCAATTGGTGGAGTAAGAGTGGTTGATGGAGTTTTACAAATCATTGGTACCTGTGGCGATGACCATATTACCATACAAAAGATATGCGCCGGCAAGAAAGCACAACTAAAAGTGCACGCCAGCTTCATACCGAGTCACGGCCATAAGTGTCAGTGTCATTGTTATAAACCGGGACGTGGATATAAGACTTTTGACGCTGCTGATATTACAAGTATAGTTGTTTTAGCACTCGATGGTAATGACAAGGTAACCATCGCAGGCAATGTCAGAATTACCTCTCTGATAGATGGAGGTGCCGGCAATGATAAACTAAAAGGCGGCAGTGGAGCTGACGTTATCCTTGGCGCAGAAGGTAATGATACTATCATAGGAGGCGGTGGACGGGACCTGTTAATCGGCGGCGACGGTTGCGACCGGATCATCGGCGACTCCGGCGATGACATCCTGATTGGCGGTACAACAAGTTTCGATATTGACGATTCTAATCTCGACCAGGCACAGATAACCTTGGGACAAAGCTTCGATGGGGCTCTGAGGGCCATCCTGGCTGAGTGGAATTCTCAGCGAAGTTTCTGCAAACGTGTGAAGAATCTTAAGAACGGCAGCGGAAGCGACGACCGTCTCAATGGCCCATTTTTCCTGCAGAGGGGTATAACGGTTTTCGATGACAGCGATCGGGATTGCATGACTGGCTCCCGCGGTAAGGACTGGTTAATATCATTTGATGGTGATAAACTCACCGATAACAAGAACAAAGATAACGGCAACTGTCAGCATCAGTATCAATGCTCCATTTGGAAACTGCTGACTCGTTTGTATTGGAACAAATTTGATTGTTGTGAGAAATACAGGTAGATAGAAAGGGGATTGTAGTATAAGACGAATCCTCGCTCTTGTCCAAGATAATGATTTTTTTCAGGTGGTGCAAGGAATCTTTCGCACATTTTTAGATAAGTCTTTCATCTGGTCGTACCTTAGTCTGGCCACCCCTATTATACGTGTTTAGCCTGAAGTTTTAGTTTTTGGGGCGATACATCCGATAATATAAATAGCAACGATATGCAGAGAAAGTTATGGATGATCGCACAAAAGCTGTTATAGATGAATTACGAGCTGAAGTCAAACGCCTCAAAGAACGAATAGAATCACTCGAACAGGAAAACCGCCGGTTGCGAGAAGAATTGGAAAAGGCTCAGCAGCAGATGGCCCGCCAGGCCGCTCCTTTCCGCCGAGAAGAACGAAAAAAGATTCCTCCGGATGAACACAAACCTCCGGGACGAAAGGCGGGGCATCCGGGTTCTTATCGTAAGGAACCTGATCATATAGATGAAACAATAGAATTGCCGTTGGACAACTGTCCGAAGTGCTCGGGACCCCTAACGGATATCGAGCGTATGGAGCAAATAATCGAAGAGATACCGCCTGTTCGACCGCACGTGGTCAAAGTTATAACCTACCGTGGCCGGTGTCCTTGCTGTGGAGTGGTCGAGACGCATCATCCACTGCAAACCTCTTACGGCCAGGGGGCGGCTAAGGTGCAGTTAGGTCCGCGAGCGTTGGCATTGGCAGCTTGTCTTAACAAGGTACACGGTCTTACGGTGCGTAAAACGTGCAGGGTTTTACATGATTTGTGTGGTTTGCGTATAACTGGTAATCGGCAGGTAAAACAGCCACACGAAAATGCTCTAATTTGGCAATGAAAGCCTTATTGTTCATAACTACCCATCAAAGCAGCTTTTAGTCACCTCAAAATGCCCAAACAACTGACTCCTTGCGGAATCCCTGCCCTTGGGTAGTACCTTACGACATTTTAATTTGTGGATATAGGTTGTTCCCGTTTGATGCGAAATTCAGCCAATTAACAAACTGGATTCCCGCTTTCGCGGGAATGACAACTCACAAAATCAAATGTCATAGAGTAGTAGGGACTATTGTGAGATATCGCTTGGTATGTTATAATATCTTGTGTCGTTATAAATCTTATCGGCTGTTAAAAGTGGTGTTTATGATTTGCTGGTCTGAACAAGGAGGAATGCTATTCATATGAGATATTCGCGGACTCTTGCTTTTCTTGTGGTATTCAATCTCACCCTCAGCCTTTATACTATGGGCCGGGCACAGGAGCTAATCCGGATAAACGAGTTCATGGCCGTGAACGATAACGGCCTTGATGACGAGGACCGGGATGAAGAGGACTGGATCGAGCTCTACAATGCCGGAATGAACTCGGTTGACTTGGAGGGGTGGTATCTAACGGATGACATCAACAACCTGACGCAGTGGGCGTTTCCGGAGGTGACGCTCGCGCCCGATGCTTACTTGGTTGTCTTTGCCTCGGGAAAAAATCGTAGATATCCCTTGGTAGTGTTGCACACCAATTTTAAACTAAAAGGTGGTGGCGAGTATCTGGGATTGGTCCGTCCGGACGGTAAGACCGTGGTTTCGGAGTTCTTTCCGTGGTATCCGAAACAGGCCCCCGATATTTCTTATGGCCCCATTGGCAGTACCACGGAAACAATGCTCTTAATGTCTGGGGCGCCGGCCAAGGCCCTGGTACCCCTTAACAATGCCCTGGAACCGAACCCACGGCGTTCGGAGACGCTGCGTCCCTGGACGCAAGAAGACTCGGATGATTCATCCTGGCAGACAGGCACCACCGGTGTCGGTTATGATTACCCGGGACTGATTGGTTTGGATGTCTCGGCGATGCGAAACGTCAATACCACGGTGTATATTCGCGTGCCCTTCGTGGTGGAGGATCCCTCGGCGATCCGAACCTTGACCTTGCGTATGCGTTTTGACGACGGGATGATTGCCTATATCAACGGGCAGGAGGTGGCACGGAACAATGCTCCGGGCCCGGGCTCAAAGAGTTGGAACTCCAGTGCATCAACCAATCGGTCCGACAGCATCGCTGTTCAATCGGTTGATTTTACTATCCCGCAATTCGACTTTCTCCATGTGGGGACCAACCTGCTGGCCGTGCAGGGGCTGAACTATCAGGCGAATGACTCGGACCTGCTGGTCGTTCCAGAGTTGCTCGCTACGCTCGCTACAGCAGACGAAACGTCATGTCAGTATTTCCCGGTACCGACGCCTGGAAAGCCGAACAGCATCGGTATCGATATTCTGGGGCCGATCATTTCCGATACGGACCACTATCCGCGCATACCCACTGAAAATGAGGACCTGCAGATCACGGCCCGGATCGAGCCGTCCTTCGATCCCATTGATACCGTCATGTTGTACTATCGTGTGATGTTTAATCGCGAAGGGAGCGTTCCATTACTGGATGATGGTACGGGCGGCGATAGCGAAAGCGAGGATGGGCTTTACAGTGTGAGAATCCCGGCTTGGAGGTTTAAAGCGGGGCAGATGGTCAGATGGTTCATTACGGCCACAGACACAGCCGGACGCAAATCACGGTTTCCAGCTTACACCGATCCGCTGAATTCCCCACAGTATTGCGGGACTGTAGTGGATGACCCGAATCTGACTAATCCGTTACCGGTGCTGCATTGGTTTATCCAGTATCCGCAAGCCGCCAACACCGATGCCGGAACCCGCTGCACGCTCTTTTACGATGGTGAGTTTTACGATAATGTGTGGATTAATATTCATGGTCAATCCAGTCGTGGTTTTCCGAAAAAGAGCTACGACATCGATTTCCATCCTGGTCATAACTTCAAATGGGCCCCGGGACAGCCACGTGCTGATGACATCAACCTGATGACGACCTATCCGGACAAGGCGCACATGCGCAACATACTGGCCTATGAGACATATCGGGATGCGGATTGTCCCTATCACTGGGTTTTTCCGGTACGGGTCCAACAAAACGGGGCCTTTTGGGGCACAGCCCATGTGATGGAGAACGGCGATGAAGATTGGCTGATTCGGATGAGCTTGAATGCCGAGGGAGCCCTTTACAAGATGTATAACAGATTTGACAGTGCGAGTAGCGCCTATAATGGTGCCGAAAAGAAGACACGCAAGTATGAAGACAACTCGGATTTGTTGGCACTCTACGACGGCCTCAGCCTCGGGGGCGAAGCGCGCCGCCGATATCTCTATGACAATGTGGATGTCGCGCAGGTCGTCAACTTCCTGGCTGTACACATAATCACTGGAGACATCGACTGCTGCCACAAAAACTACTACCTATACCGTGATACGGGCGCCAGCAATGAATGGCAGATGTGGCCGTGGGACGTGGACCTGAGCTTCGGACGAGTGTGGAATTCCACAGAGACTTACTGGAACGAGAACCTTGTTCCAAATACGGGGCTGTTTGTCGGTAGAAACAACCGTGTCCCAGATGCCATTTTTAATACCCCGGAAACACGACAGATGTATTTGCGCCGTATAAGAACGCTCATGGATGAGCTCCTCAAAGCACCGGACACGCCGGAGGAGGAACTGTATTTTGAGCCGAGCATTGATATGTTGGCAGCTCTCATTGCTCCGGATGCGGCCTTAGACGCCGCTAAATGGGGCTCGCACGCCTGGGGTAATGGTTCAACGGCTCCTTGTTGTCCCCAATCGTTGCCGGAAGCCGTCGAAGAGCTGAAGTACTACTACCTACCTGAGCGTCGGCGTCAACTATTCAATGGCTTAGCTACCGGGGCCAATGAAATACCCAATGCCCAACCGGTCGGTACGGTTATTAACTTCGGTACTATTGATACCAACCCTGCCAGTGGTAATCTGGATGAGCAGTACATACAACTGCAAAATCCCAATCATTTCGCTGTAGATATTTCCGGCTGGACACTTAGTAGTGGGCAAGATCCCAACGCCCATCTTTTTACGTTCCACGGTGGTACGGTCATTCCTGCAAATGGGACTATTTACGTTGCCGCCAACAGGATAGCTCTTCGCTCACGGAATTCATCTATCAGAGGCGGTCCAATATTGTTTATTGTTGGTGACTTCAGTGGTCGGCTTGCAACTCGAGATGAAACGCTTTACTTGACCGACCGGCAGCAAATGACGGTAGATTTCGTCAAAACAACCCAAACCGGCAGGCGGTGATGGCGAAGGGGTAAATACACCTGCACAGGCCACGTATGACGCAGGAGGTCGTATCGGTCATCGAAAACGTTGCCAATTTTTATGATTTTTGTAAGGTATTTGCCTTAGATAACTTACGAAGTGAACATTTTTGCCGAATTGGCAGATAACGGGCTTTCTGGTTGTATACTTCTACTCGCGAAAATGGGGCCATTTCGGGCCCCATCCCTGCGGGTACTGGCCTGATTAGCTGGAAGGACCGGTCCAAAATTTTTCAGAAAATATGTAGTCACCGCTATTAACAACTTTGTTCATATGTGATACCCTTTCATAAGAGCAGCGGTGGAGTATTACGAAAAAACATATCAAATCAATCATCTGGATAAAAACGATATATGAGAGATGATGGACGAGAAAATTAGTGGATTTGCGAACGGGCGAGGCAGGGATTCGGCGTATATTTTCCTTGACGAAAAGGCCGTCAATTTGGTATAAGAATATTTATAGGAGCTTATATCAATAGAGGCAAACGTCTGTGGGTTTTTTCATGCATACAAATTCCTGTATTGAAGTAGGTTTATAAAAGAGAATAGCACCACGTGAAAAGCAGGCCGTTAAAAAGCACTGGAGAAATGGAACAACTTTTGGTTATAAGGCTGCCTCAAAGTTGTAGTGGCCGGGCTTAATTTCAAGTACAGAAAACTCCTTTGTGTCACGCAGGTGTTTAATGCTGTTAGCCTGGGCTATGGGGACGTTTCCTTCTTTGATTGATTTAGGATCCTTAGTCGGCAAGTAGAGCGTTGCGGTTGTATTAGGCGGAACAGACACTATTAATTTGAGTTTTCCGTTAAGAATCTGCCATTCACTTCGGATTGTACCATACGGGGATTCGAGTCTGGCTTTGACCCGATCGAGAGGCTGGTTTCTGATTATTCCAGGCTTGATAAGGAAATGCTTGTATCCTGGACTGTTCGGGTCGGGCTTGATACCCCCCAGCCCTTCGATGAACCAGGCTCCGATATGTAAATACGAACTATGCAGACGAGAATTACTGCCATCCCAGGCCTCCCAGAGGGTTGTGGCTCCGCGTTGCAGCATATCACCCCAGCCTGGATAGTCCTTTTTAGTAGCCATTTCAAACAATAGGTCTGGACGATCGAACTCCAGTAGATTCTTGACAATGAAATAACCACCGGTAATCCCGCCCCAGAAGTGTCCCCGGCGATGGATAAGAATCTCGTCTTCAAAACGTTTCCATACTGCCGGTCGAACTTCCTCGGGAGGCAGTCCTACCAATAGCGCAATAGCAAGGTAAGCCTGCAGGTTATTCACGTAGCCGTTTTCCTGAGGATTGAAGAATTCCTTGTGCACAGCTCGGGCTATAACTACCGCCCGACTAAGATATCTCGCAGCGACATCCTTCTTTCCCAAAGCATCGGCGATCCGCGCTGCCGTTTGCAGATTGTATATCCAATAGCAATTGTTAAAAAATAAGGTCTCACGCGTGTCACCATTGACTCCCTGTGCTCCCGGCCAGAGCCAATCGCCCAAGAAGTCCCACTCTCCACCCCAGCGAACAAGCATATTATTCTTTGACTTTGTTTCAAGGAAGGCCAGCCAGCGCTCGATCGTCTCAAAGTTCTCTTCAAGTATGCGGATGTCACCATAGTGTCGATAAACATACCAGGGCAGGGTGACACAAATTCCGCTCCAGGCGGGTCCACCGCCGCCCCAGTAAGTAGGAGCGGTATACGGCAGATTACCGGCCTGCGTCGGGGCGTTTTGGTTCGTTGATTTTTCACCAAGGCCCCAGGCAGTCTCTTTGCCCTGTACGTCACGCCAATCCTGGGTCCATTTTGTATAGAAAGCCCCCAGATGGTAATTGTTCAGCGCCGTCTGTATTGTGGCGTGGGCGTCGCCGCCGTAGCCCATGCGTTCGCGCTGAGGGCAGTCGACAACATAACCACCGAGACTGAGATTCTCAAAAGTCCACAGCACAATGTTATAAATGTCGTTAAGCAGCTTGTTAGAACACTCAAACCAGCCTGCCCTTTGAAAGTCGGTCCGCACCAGATAACCACGAATATCCTGTAAGGCCGGCTTGTACCCTAAACCTTTGATGAAAATCCATCGCCCTGAGCCATAATTGAAACGGTTGCGAAAAGTGCCCTGCCTGCCGGGTCCGATGCGGTATGCGCTGTGGAGCCGATGGGTTATTAACTCCTCTTTGCGTTCCGAGAATTGTAATTCGATAATGTCACCCTGTTGTCCCTTCACATCGATTTCAACAAAACCGACAAAATTTACCCCCATATCAACGCGATAGCCCCCGCTTTCGACTTTCTCAATGGCGATAGGTTTGATCTTTTGGATACGGCGATTGGGTTCGACCGTTTGAGCCGACAGCAACAGTTTGGGATGATACACGGTAGCTGACTTCCATCCCGTATCGTCCAAATCGGCACCGTACCAGTTTGGTAATTCCTTATTGGCATCATAATATTCGCCGCCGAAGTTCATAAACATCCATGTTCCTAACAGAACGTTCGGGCTGGGATCAGTTTTCCACGTTTCGTCAGTGATCAAACGTTGTCTTCGCCCATCTCGCATTTCGATGTGGGCCTGAGCAATGACTATTGGTGTTTGTGGTTTGTCGTCAGTCTTGTACAGCGGGAAGATGGACCACGATGTGCCCAGCCATAGGCCAATCACGTTGCGGCCAGGTCGCAGATGATCGGCAATTTCGTAAGTCACGTAACGCGCCCGCTTTGTATGATCGGCCACGCTCGGCATCAGAACCGTATCTGTCACCTTCTTTCCATTCACATAGAGTTCATGGTAACCCACAGACGCTACGTACATCGTTGCCCACCGGGGTTTGTCTCTTAAGATAATTTCCTTACGAAACCAGGGTTCAGATAGGTAGTTACCTTCCGGAGGCAACTCCTTAACCTCAACGAACTGCTGATCCGTGCCTATCCATTTGGCTGACCAGTCTGATGGATTCAATAATCCCATTGTCCATTGAGTTGATGCGCTCCAGGCCGAGAACACTCCGTGATTATCGCGTACTCGTACCTTCCAATAGCAGCGCATGCCGGATGACAGGGCAGAGCCGTGATAGATAACGAGGTTCGATTGGTCAGACTTGATTTCGCCCGAATCCCATAGGTCGCCTCTGTCCCGGGCAAGCAATTCCTCCGAACTGGCCGCCAGAATATGGTAAGCCCTCTGTGCTTGTCCACGTGTTTTCTGCTCAGTTGCCTTAAGCTTCCAGCTAAGCCGCGGTCGCTTCACATCAATACCTAAGGGGTTGGTCAGGTATTCGCATCGCAAGTCGGTCGGTGTTATGCTCGCGGTAACGAATGGAGTTCGTTGCCCGTAACCGCTACTCTCGGCAACCGCAAGCATTGTATCTTTTCGTAATTTGTGTGTACTATTATCAGCCTGTATAGTTGCACAGAAGACAAGGACCATCAATACCGTAACTGTTTTCCTTGAGCTTGACAGGCTCTCAAGCTGGAATTTTCCGCAA
>Ga0315544_1000379_pt1 | contig 42686 bp, 65 predicted proteins | sample SalMarSW160130MG_2_FD_202543 | JGI IMG/M metagenome (GOLD analysis project Ga0315544, IMG submission 202543) | Salt marsh sediment microbial communities from the Plum Island Ecosystem LTER, Massachusetts, United States - Salt Marsh Sediment SW1601-130 ... | reverse complement strand
GGTCCTCGCAATTGCGCCCTATCCCCTTCTGTGGCAAAAAAAGAGTGAATACCGAACTTATAAATAGTATCACTAAAATCACAATTTGTTTTTACCGACCAATCATCTATTCCGTTTTGATCTTCATAATTATTCTCAAAATTAAAAATACGATAATTAACACCGGGAAAAAACTCTGTAGCTCCTGGAGGGTTATCCGGATGATACAGCCCACAAGCCCCTACCCATGCCAAAAACAACCCGGCAATTGCTCCCCCTATTTTTGCTCTATTCACCCATTCACCTCCTGTGTATTCCTGGAACCCGATTTCATCATTATCAATATAAGTTCTACGATCCCCCTCGGAAGGAGAATCGTTGATACCGGTCCCTTTATAACCTATGATAGCCGCTTCGAGTGCATACAAAAACAATGCCTCAATTGCCGCTGCTGATATTCCACCCTTTACAATAGGATTTTGCTGAAAAATATTATAATAAGTCCCATCCGTATGAATCTGAAATCTTCCGAGATAACGATAATTCTTTAAAACCGGATGATAAAATCCATACCCATCATTATCATATTCAGCTTCCAAGACGTCAACTTTAAATTGACCGTCACTGCTAATATAAATATAATAAGTGAAGACTGTCAAGATATGATCCGGATCTACGAAGTTTTCTCCTGAAATAATATGTATCGAATTATTCTCAACCCTTTTTCCGTGAATATTACAAATTCCTTTTCCGACAGTAAGTTGATTGGTATCTGTCACTTCGAGTTGAAATCCTGCGATATATCCCGGAGGAAGCTGATAGATTGCACTTTCTGTTTTTTTGTTAAAAAGAGCATCTTTCGCGGCCTGAACATCAATATAACTCCGTGGCATTAGTATAACCCCATTCTTCTCATTCGTTTTTTCTCATTGAGAAGATATTTCTTACTTCTTTGTTCCCTTCCTGGTTTTTTCTTTGCCGCTTTGCTTTTTTCTTCTTCAGCTTTTTTGAGAACTTCCCGGTATCTATACAATTTTTCTTGTTCCAAATCTAATTCCCTTTCTTTTATTCCGAAAATAAAACTTATTGTCCGGAGTAGTTTATTTACCCCTTCATATTTATTTTCATACCCGGTCATTTTAACAGCTGCATCTTCCAGCTGAGGAATAATTGTTGTGAGGGAGTCCCAGCTTTGATCAATCCTCTCCAAGACGACAAAATTGTTCTCAAGTATCTTCTGTATCTTTGCATTAATAACAAGCCGGCCTTGGCTATCCTTGCCCGCTTCCAGTCCATCTTTATACCCAGCACCCTTAATAAGAGAATCTATAAATCCAAGTATCTGAGGATTGGCAGCAAATAATCGAAAAACTCGAGGGGCCACTGCCTGGGAATCTAAATCCCTTTTCCGGAACATATCGAAACCTTTCTCACTCCCGAACACTTCCGCGAAAGTCTTAAGAAGGGGATTGGCTGAAGATAAAAACTCCTGAACTACTTCTTCAGGAGTCCATACCGGAAGGGGAATTCCCTGATCATTAACTTCAAACCGAAAAGGTAATTTGTTAAGATCGGCATATGGGAGGTTAGGCCACCATGTTTTTACAGTGTTTTCTCCTGTTTTTTCCGTAGGGATATAGCCTTGTTCTCTCATATATTCGGGAAGATCCTTTGAATCGGTTCCTTCAGGCTGAATATCCCGCATCCCCTTAGCCACCATAGAATACATTTGCCGATTTTCTATCATTTGAGTAGTTTGTAAGGCTATATTTTTACGAAGCCAGGTATAAAAAGGGATGATATTTTTCATAACTTTTTGTTCAAATTCTGTCAAATCTTCATAATCAAAGAAAAACTTTTTAGTATTCATAGCTGCTTCAGAAATCATTGCATCTGTAGCAACCCCATCAGTAGTGGATTTTGCCATAGATTCTAAATCGTTTAAAAACGACTCAAATTTAGAATAAGATTCTACAATAGCATTTATTTCTCTTGATTTTTCAAATACCACATTTTTATTTGAAAATAAGTTCAATTTTTTAGATAACCCTTCCTTCCCCTGGGCAAATTGCTTCACTAAATCTTCTTTGTCAAAAGCATATGTCGATTTAGTGATAATTCCCCATTCTTTTGCCTTTTCAGCCCATTCTGAAATAGGTTTTCCGGCAATATAAGTCCTAAGACGTTTTTTGCTGAAATCATCTCCCAGTTTAAACTTTTTCAAGAAATCATCACCATACAAACCATGAATAGTTCCCGTTAAAGCTTCTATATTACGTTTAGGATTAAGAGATCGTACCCCATCTTTCATAAAAGCCGTGAATCTATTCGATAGGTGATTTCTTATAGGGAATCCCGGATACGATGTAGCCATACCTTTCCACCATGCCGTAAAAGCCCCTGACTTTTGCAGGAACCAATTCAAGCCCTCATCACTTCCCGTGATACTCACAACTTTGTCGATAATGCCAGCCACATCCTTATCAAAGTACATACCTTTTAAGGCTGGATGATTTATTTGCCTTATACCGAGTTCCGGAATCTCATTCCCTTGAGTTTTGAGAAAACTAAAAAGAGCCTGGTTCCTCTGGGCATCTCCCGGATTAACATCTCCGAAAAAATCCGTAGCCGACATAGCCGCCTGTGGAGCGTTTCCTCCGAAGCTGATACCGAACTCCTTAAACTCTCGCACGAGATTTGCATGAGTCATTACCTGCTCATGGGCGATCACTCTATGCATCAACATTTCTTTAATGTCCATATTCTTAGTAGACCAATTTAATTCTCTTACCATATAGTCAGCCGTGACATCATCAACACCCAGGAGCAACTTAAACTTTTCTATTTCTCCACCCACTCTTTCGAGAGTAGTTAAATTCCTGTTTTTAGAAAACCCAGGAGAAAAGGAACCACGGACCGTCATCCCTCCCTTAACTTGAGATGCAACTTTATTTTGGGTAACATGAGGTAAATAATATTTTATATATCCCATTTTTTCAGGAAATAAGTTTTCGGCGGCAAGATCCATTTCCGTTTTATGCAATTGATCTGTGAAAGCGACATGCTCTCCTATATATTTCTTTATTTCACCTATTTCTTTTTCATCCACTCCGAGCCTATCCAGAATAGCAGGCTTTGTCAGAATATCTTCAATATTATCAATTCCCATATCCTCCGCTTGAGATAATATGCTAGTTGCTTTTTTCAAAACATCATCACTGTACTGAGAAGTCCAATCCGCCAATTCATTTAATCTGCGTTCTACATTTGCTTTTCCAAGATGAGTGACTTCTAACTGTTTCACGTGAAGCATTTTCTGATATGGATTTCTAAACCCAAACATCTGCCGGAGTTTCCCAACGGGACCGGTATTAGTCATATCCCATAAAGCATTACTTAACGTCCCACCCACTTTTGTTTCTTTTATAGAATCCACAAAAGAAGAAAAGGTGCGGGAAACTATATTAGGCTGCCTTACTCCCTTAAAAAACTCCCCACCCATAAAGCTCATGGAACGTTCACCCATCCCGGCAAACTGCTTTAAAAATTCAGGAGATTGAGTTTCTTTCAATTCCCCTATGTATCTATCGAGATTTTCCAGCCTTCCAGCTATTTTCTTTGGGATACCCTCAATAGCCCCTGCTCCACCTTCCTTCCCGGCTTCAAGTATGCCTTTATAAACAGTCTCTAATTGACCTTGAGAAACTTTTTTTTTACTCACAATACTTATCAATTCGTCAAGACCACTAAATTCCCCAGATTTTTGCATAGCTTCCAGGGTCTGCTTTGCTTGTTTTTTCCCCTGTTTTACCAGAGCTTTTGAAGTATCATCTATATACCTGGCTTGATCCGTAATGAGATTCTTTGTAAAGTTTTTTTGAACGGCGCCCGGAGTTAAACGAAGGCCTTCTTTGTATGCTTCCTTCGTTACTTTATTCAGGAAACGTGCAATATCTTTTTTTGCTGCATGTTTCCCGAGATATTCAGTAGCCTCAGTCAATGCCTTTTGAGATCCCTTTTTCCCCTTATCGAGAAGTTTAGCAAAAAAATCAACATCAAAAGTTTTGCTCGCAAACTTCTTAATAATATCCAGATTCCCTGCTTGTTTTACTGTTTGAACGACAACTTTAGGGACATAAATTTTACTCGCAGCGGCTTTTGCTGCTTTTGTAGATCCGAAAGAAATATAAGTGGTAGGATCAAGAAAAACATCCCCAAGAAAACCTATTACATCCTGAAATGAAGTAGGACCAATCACGGGTATTTTTGCCTCGGCACTCATCCATTCCGGGGTATCAGTGAACCATCCCGCATAGGCTTTCTTTTCATCTTCTCCGACATCCGTTCCTCCAAAAAAGGTTTTCTTCCAGGTACCTTTTCTCTCCCCGGTAAGCCCTTCTTTTATCCCTTTGAGGGCATCTACATTTTGCTCCCCGGATGCCATACGGCCTAGATCTTCCCCGAGATTTGCGGCTACATATTGTCCTCGGGACAGAAGATCAAATATAAATTCAATCGGCTGCCACCAATCGAGCTGTTTGTCCTGAGTTTGCTTTTCTTGCTCTACATATTGTCTTAATTCTCTTTGAGATGGGGTGAGTCCGCGCGACTGCCGGATGTAGGGATTTTTCTGCTGAAGATAGGGATTGTTGAGATATTTATTTGTAAGTTCAGTCAAAGGAGTGGGCATCTATTATCCTTTTATTGAAAATTTTTATACATCTGCGAAAGATCAATTCCAGTCAGCATATAAAGACTCATATCTTTTTTCATATCTTCTAATGAAGCTATAAGCTCATTAGGATTCATTCCTGCACCGGTTTTCTTTAGATTTTCAAATCGATCTACAAGTATATTTATATTATTTATATTTTTTTGATATTTTTCAGGATTTTTATTAACAACCTTCATTAAATCTACTATATTGTTAGATAATCCCCAGGCTTCTGTAGAGACCTGATTAGGATATTCTTTCATTCTGTAATCTTTTGGAGTTGGAATATTCCCTGAAGCAACATAATCCGCATTTATTGGTTTTGAAAAGGGAACGGGAATTTTCTTTATCTTTTCTATTTTTGCCGGAACGGATTTTGTTATAACCGGGGCTGCGGCGGGAGGCTCTTCTTTTACTGCTAAACCTAAATCTCTACCTTCTACCCATTCTTTTATTCTTGCTTTTATATATTTTTTATCAGTGCCAAGCAAACCCGTTATTCGAGGATCATCACGAAAACTTGTATATAGGGCTTCCGTAATCTGTTCTTTAGTAGGAGGTTCATTTTTCCATACTGAAACGAGGTTCCCCATTTCATCGTATTCCTGTTTTTTATTCCAAGCCTCAAATTGCTGGAATCCGTCATTAAGGATATTATTTATCCCCTGAGATTTGTCAATATCATTTTCATGTCCATACCCCACAGCGGCTCGGCCCCTTTCAAAATCTAACCGCAATTCTCTTTGCTGTTCAGGACTCATTTTTTCAAAATTTAATCCTTCAGATGCAATCGTCTGTTTATAATTATTCCATTCTTTTTCTCTTTGTAAGGTTTTATAATCCATTATTCCTTGCTGAAATCGAGTTTCATATCCTGAGCCTGTAATAGAAGAATTATTGGCTGTCCCAATATTACCGCTTTGTCCGGAAAGAGCAGGTTCAAGAGGCTTGCCTTTAAATAAATCTATTACGCCCGGCTGATTTCCTTTAGCTGCTTTATAATATTCTTCGAAAGTTCCTATATTAGGATCTTTTGCATAAGCTTTAAGCCACTCATCCCGATATTGTGCTTTTTCATTTTGATTCCATTGCCCCATCTGCAACCCGACATTCTGCAACTGCTGAGTTCCTTTAAAAAAGCTATCCATTCCTCTCTGTTTTATCTGAGAAGCGCTATCTAAAGCCTCTCTCGTGTTTTGCGCTCTTGCTAAATTTCCTGCTTGCCAAGACATAAAAGCCCCCTTTATTTTAATTTCCAAAAAAAGAATAAGGCTGTTCCCACACCACTTATTACAGTACCCACTGCTGTCCAGAAATTACTATTATTTTGTGCAGCAATTTGAGCATCCAGAGCTTCTTTTTCCCACTGGGCATAATAAGGAGCCATGTATTGTTCGAAATATTCTGAAGCCTGATTCATTAAACTTTCACTTACGCCTATATCAGCCATTATTGATTGATAGACAACATTTGCATGAGCCGTGTATGCTTCAATATTTGTTTGATTTTGTTGAGCCAAAGCTGAGATTTGTTGAGCATATCCCTGTAAAGCTCCCATCCTGTTTCCTAAAAGAGCGTCCTGGTATTGCTTAATAGATATTTGTTCATTTCCGAGCAAAGAATTATATCTTTTTTCTAAAGCATCATATTCAGCCGCTTTTCTTAAATTGTCTTCATTTACTTTTTGGAGTTCTCTTTCGTTTCTGAAATCTGCCAAATTTCTTGCAATTTGATCACCCTGCATGAACGCTTCAACTCCTCGGCCCTGATGACCAAGAGATTCCAGCAGCATCTTGGCTTCCTCACTCATTCCTTGCATCTGGGTTCCGGTACTACGATCCCACGCATCCTGTTCGGCCTGGGACATACCTGTTTGATTATATTTTCCTAATTGCATTTGTTGAAGCATAGCACCAAGAGTAGTAGCCATCTCTCCCGGATTCATTCCTATCTGAGCTTCAAAATTAGCAATAGCATCCACATCACTCACGGGACCATTCATTTGAGCAAGTAAATCAGTCATTTGTTGATATGGAGCCGAATCAACAAGACTTGAAATCTCCGGTCTTTCCAGGTTCATTAAATCATGTAACTGGGTTGCCGTAGTGGATAATAATTCCTTTTCTTCTATCCAATTTCCATTTTCATCAGTATACCCTATGGAATAAGGAAGTCCTATCCAAGACTCATCTAATCCTAAACGCTCAAGATCCTCTGCCGTAATCCATTTTGTTGTATATTCTCTTGCTTCCGGGTCCCCAAGCTTATCTTTAAAAGTGAGACCAAAAGGTAATGGGAAGTTTTCAAGAGCAGCATCTATTTCTTCTTGAGTAAGAGGTGGCTTATCCTCGGGTTTTAAATCAGTAGTAGTTTCCGTCTCGGTGTCCGATACTAATCTATTAGTTTTTGAAGGATCAACTAAAGTTGTCTGGTTAACTTTAGAAGGGTCTACTAAGGTTGGTTGGAATTGAAAAGAAGTCTTACCTTTAACTTTAGTTTTAGTTTTCATGAGAGAGTCTAATCCAGGAAAAGCATCTTTTTTATTTTCAAATAAAGTACTTCCAAACATTTAAAATCTCCTTTCTTTAGTTTCAAAAGCGTATCCAATAAGTCCTGCCGAAGTTTGTAAATTATGATTTAATTTTATACTTAAATTCTTACCATCGAGAGTATATGGGATTGAAATATCTTCCGAATAATAACCGGACCCTGTTGATACGCGAATAGAAATGGGAACCGAAACAGTACCATCTTCTGATTGAAGGGTAAGCGTATGGATAGCTCCAGTAGCCGCACTTACCTGTTTTATTTTAGGTTTCAATCTTCCCCAAAAATGAATTGATTGGAATTTTGGAGAAATGTATTTAGTCTCTACAGTCATGTTTATAGCAGCGGCGCCGGTAATGTTATCAGTAACTCCCAAATCACACCGAGCTATATAAGGACTGTTTTGGTCAATAATTGCCTGGAGAATACCATTATCTCCTTCACCATTATTGTAAACAAACTGATTTACTTTATAACCCGTAAACTTATAAAAACTGGCTCTTCCCTCTCCCATAGAACCTCTTCTGAAAGTATCAGGATCACAAGTTAAAACAATACTATTTGTGGGAAATCCTACCCAATATTCTCCGTTATAAAAAATACCACAGGCATTCGTTAAAGTGTAAGAATCTATATCTGTTTTTATATGATTACTGACGGAAATTGCTTTTGCCCCGTCCCATAAATAAACACCATCTTTTCCGACAAAAAACAATACATCACCAATAACAACAGCCGATCTCTCGGAAATAGCCCCCACTGAAGTAAGTGGTCTGGATCTGACTGGGGACATAAGATTATTAGTATCATATGTATAAATTGTTTTTTCTTTCAAAACCACCAGAGTATCAGCAAAGGATACCATTTGCATGATTTTAGCCCCACCCTCTGCAAAAAATTCAACTTGACCCTCTCTCCATCCGGTTACATGGTAAGGTATACACATATTAACCACATTTCTTTCCGCGAGAAATAATTGACCGTTATGAGATAATATAGCATGGGGTCTGCCATTTGCCAGAATCTGAGTAAGATATTGAGTGTGCTTCAAGACTAAATAATCACAAAGAAATCTATTCGTAGGGGCAGTTGAAAATCTGATACGTAATACATATCTATTTTCAATACCGTCCGTAGTTTCCGCTTCTGAATATATCTTCCATAAAAGTATACCATCCGAATCCAGGGGAATATCAAACTCTAGAACTTTGTCCCCGTCAGTATCAGTCCATACCGGGGCAGTAGTAGGGGTAATAGCAGTCCAGCTTGATCCATTCCAATATTCATAAACAGTAACGGGAGCACCGGCAGCTTGATTTGCCACCTTGAATATTACATAATTGAACGTAAAATCACATGATATGTAACAGCCATCATTTGCATCATTTGCCACCGTAGTCAAGGGAAAATCATCTACTCCTGTATCCTGAGCATTCACGGTATCATCTGTATATGTTCCGGCCCCATCATCATACGTCCCGGCCCACCAATTGACATTATTTCTTAACCTGGTATCATAAGTTTCCAGGTTTTCTATTGTAACAGAAGCCCCGACATATCGAATCACGCATGGCTTATTAGTCCCATTAACTGCAACGACTTCACCAAGTAACTCTGCGAATTCAACATTTTTACTTTTCGTCCACACGAAAGCAGCATCTATTTCCGTAAAAGTAGTAGTAGTTCCAATATAAAAACGGACACTAGTATCATCATCTATAGCAATAATAGTATACCAGGTAGAATTTATAAAAGCCCTGATTCCGCCTTTAAGACCCACCATAGCAGAAAAATCCGTAGCATCATAAATAGATATACCATTTCTTTTCGTTATACCCCCTTGTTTCCACTGACAATTTTCCGCGGTTAAGAGTTCATTATCTTGAAGTAGTTCTGAAGGAATATCTGTAAAATAACCACCTCTAAAATCTTTTATTTCAATAGTTTTCAAAGTATTACCTCCGGAAGAGGAGGTTCGATATCATATGGAGGTTCGATTTTTGTGTTATTATTAGCCATATTAAGAATATGATTATTTACTTCCATTTTGTAATTTACAAATTGCCTATCAGCTACGGTATATTCAAAATTATCCATAGCCATTAAATAAGCTGTATAATACACTATAGCCATAGCCCATTCATCATCGACTCCGAGATCATCAAGGGCCTCACCCGGGACAGAATCCTCAAATGCAGTCCATCCTGTAAGAGTTCCAAAAAGATCCGTTCCGGTAGTACCAATAGCCAATACGATTGAGGAAGACCCGGAAGTATTATCTGAAGTACATCGCAAATCCCCATTTACAAGACTCCAGGTGCATATTCCGAGACATGCTGTGTTCATGAGAGTTATAATCGAAGCAAAAATTGTCGTCGTACCTGTAGTAATATTATATTCAACCTGAACTCCTTCGACTGTCACTTTAAAATAATACTGCGTAGCTGCCGTTAAGCCACTTTCGGTTACCAACGTCCTAGTGGTTAACCCGCATTCCTGATATCCGGATATTTCCACAAAATCTTCCGGTATATATTTATACCAGATATGCAGCATTTTTTGAGATAAAGGCATAGGATTAAGTCTTAATCGCTTTCCCATTATCGAATAATGAGTAGGAGTACCCGTAGACAGCGGGGATATGAATTCAGACCACGGGGCCGGATATAAAGGTTCTCCATCCCATTCCGGGTTTGAAATGATTGATAAAAAATCATTCGGTAACGAAATGTCAAGATTACAGTTTTCCGGTATATCTCCTATTACTTCAGTGCTCACCGTTTCTTCAGCCGTTAATCCAAGTAAAGACAAAGCATTTATATAGGTAATATTTGACGGAGCCGCAAGGGTAATGGAAGTGCTGTCTATAGCATCGATAGTAAATTTCCAAGCTGATAAATCCCAAGTGACTGTAAGGGTGGTAGGAGCTAAAGCAAGAATTGCTACCTGTAAAGCTGCCGCAACCTGAGTACCTGTCTGATCTAATGACGAAGCTGCACAAATAACTACATCTGTAGCCGCAAGGGCATTAGTACCTCCGGTAATAGTCAATCTTATCGCAAAATTTGCCTGGATATCAAATCTTGGAGCCAAAGAAAGATACTCTTCCTTCGTAAGCCCGTGAACGTCCTTTGCGAATTTCTTCTGAGCGCTATTAACCCAATCAACAGCATCTCTATCGCTAATACCCGAGGTAGTTGCCCTGGCTAATCTTCTCGCTTTTGCAATACAGGTTTCTAAATCCATCAATCAGTAACCTTTCTTCCCGTAACGGTACAACCGGTTATCGTAAATTTTAAATCAACCGTCTCTACTACCAAAGTAATTGCCGCATTTAAAGCACTTACCCATCCATACGGTCCGAAATCAAAAACCCAATCCATACCGTTATCATCTTTTCCTAAAATTTCTGGTACAAATACCGTAGTCCCGTCAGTGACAGAAATTAAAGCAGGATCTATCCACATTTGAAAAGATATATTTATCCTGTCAATATGATACCGACTGGTTGCTCCGGCCGCCGGAAGGACATCCACAGTACCTGAGCCATGTAAAGATTCTGTACCTTGTACTGGCGTTCCTATCATTATCCATCCACTCTTCTTCCCATTACCGTACAACCACATCCTATATTTGCCGTTTCCACTACCAGTGTAATTGCCGCATTAAGAGCACTTACCCATCCATACGGTCCGAAATCGAAAACAAACGAGGCTCCGTTATCATCTTTTGCAAGTATTTGAGGTACAAATACTGTAGTTCCGTCGGTAACGGAAACAAGACCCGTGTCTTGGTGAACACTGATATTTATTAAAATCCTGTCAATATGATACCGACTGGTTGCTCCGGCTGCCGGGAGAATATCCACGGTACCTACCGCTGCTAAAACATCTGTACCTTGTACTGGCGTTCCTACCATAATATTTCTCCTTAATAGCCTATAGCTATATATTCGAGTGTTTCATTTAAAGTATCTGCTCCGGTATCAAGCTCATCTAATGAAGCAGATGCAGTTCCCGCTTCATAAACTTGTATCTTGAAATTGGTATAATCATAAGTGAATATCCTGCCACCTGCATCAGCACCTTTTGGTAAAAGAATAAGTGCTACCAATTTTGCCGTGCCAATTTTTGGAGCAAAGGCTATGCCTCCATCTAAGTACGTACCACCATCAAATAAGATGGTTCCAAATTCTATCTTTAAATCCCGCGCCATTTGTGCCAGAAGGCTATAATTAGTATTCTGTCTTGGGTCGGGAGTTTGTGTTATAGTTGCGGTTGCCATATTATTCCTTCTCCTCTTCTACGAATTTAAAATAAAGTTGAGTAGTAACTTCATTTAACTTTTTTTCAGTTTCAAGTCTTTTAATTTCTTTTTTAAAATACCCAAACTCCCAATCAGAAAATTTAATTTCTTTTGAAAGTGGTATGGGGAGATATCTTACCTCTGAAGAAGGTACGATATACTCTTCATTATTTTCTATATATTTATCCCCACCTCTTTTAAATTGAATTATTTTTTCCTCATCTTCTGTCAAAGAAAGTTTTTCAAGCATCTTTTTTCTTAAGTTATACAATGCGATATCCCATGTTTTGGGAGATAGATTGAGAAGATGCAACCTCTCCGTAATTGTTAAGTTTATAACTTGATTCATTGTTTCTCCTTTAAATTGAGGAACCGGAGGGCCGTTTCCGGCAACCCCCAGCCCTCATTTATTTTAGTCACTATAATATTTCATCCAGCGCATACCAACGCCAGAGATATATATCTTGATACTTCCCGCACAAGTTGTACCGGTTCTATTCGTATCTACTACACCATCTGTAGCATCAACACATCCTGCGTCAAACCAAAAAGCAACACATCCTGCGGATTGTGTAAGGGCAGTAATACCAGTAGCACTCCCGTCTATAACAAATCTGATATGTGCTAAGATTCCACCGCAGGCACTTGAGTCGCCACATGCCCATAACTCTGCTTGAAGAGCTGCTACGCCACCTCCTAAACTTCTATCAGGTACCATTACCGTAAATCGTCCGGCAGTTCCAAGTCCAGTGATATTACCTGTTGTCTCACCAAATCCAAGAGAAATATGTGCGCCATTACAGGTATCGGCAGGTGTATCATCAGTAGTGACACAATAAGCCCTTAAAGCTTCTCCACCGGCACCGCCTGTTAAGTATAATTTTAAGTACATTCCACGGGCAGTTCCAGTTGCCGCACCATTATCGAACCAAAGAGAAACAAATTTCGCATCAGCAGTATCATTAACAATAGTATTCGCGCTTGGAGCAAACTCATCACCTGCCCCGGCTTTCCAGACCGAACCATCCGTTTCAAGAGTCGAACTAATACTATGGAATCTATCCCATATCTGATACGGCATAAGAATTACATTCTGTGTTGTAGAAGTAGTGCTTGCTGTCGTACAAATAGCAAATTCAGTTCCTGCACCACTATAATCGGCTCCCCTGTCTGCCACTACTCCATTATTAATACACAGAGCATGTCCGACACTTACAGACAGTGAAGGGGTAATCATAGAGGCTACGTATCCTCCTATTTGTATCCAATCTTCAGCTCCGCTGTCAATAGCATGTTCCGGAACCCCAATATAACAAAAAGCTGCTGCCGTTGTCATTGCTGCCGTCACATATCCATATTCATTTACGATAACCTTATAAGAGGTTTTTGCCGTAAGCGCGTCATGGGCAATTATTTTTACCCAGACTTTCCCGTTTGTATCTTCTTTTTTTGCAAAAGGTACATAAAGTTGTGCACCTTCACGTTCAAAAGCTTGTGTTTGCATATCTGTACCTCCTTACAGTGTTGGATCAAGAGCAGTATACTTAAAGTTACACCGTCTGTTCTTACATTTGATATTCCCTACCCATGAGAGAACTTTTGCCAAGTGATGGGGGAGTCCGGCCTGCTTTAACTCCGACCATTTATCGGTTTTGAAGTTGAAATCAGGATGGTAAAGAAGATAAAAAACCTCCATACACAACCCATACCAGGTATTATCTGTACAAAAAGGATCACCCATTACCGGCGCTCCATGCATCAGTACAGTATCTGAAAATCCTAAAGAGGCCATTTCATCTGATGTATACCTTTGTTTCGGTTCAAGAAGCATTTCAAATTTATCTCTCAATAATTTCGTGGTAAGATGAAAATTAGGCTTTTTCTTACCATAAGTAGCCCTGCCTATCATTCCTAAAAGAGTCGTTGACCCACCCCCAATTGCCAGGGTGGTAGTGGTAGTGTCCTCAATTGCAGCCCAAACCGGGGCATCCGCGACTGCTATCCCGGCATAAGTATCTGTATCGTCAACAATTGTCGCGAGAGACGAAAAACCTTTTCCGTTAGGATTTTCCGTAAAGAGGTCTTTAGAAAACCTCTCATCCATGTCCTGTTTCATTTCTTCGTACTTATCTGCAATAAGATCAATTATCTGTTGCGGTCCTGTATTTTCAGTTCTTTCCTGCCATGTCATTAAACCATCAACAAGATACCATTTCCAATCCAATTGAGCCTGTGTACGAGTTGCCTTTTTCTCATAAATGACCCGGTCATTGGGCCCAACCGCGTCAGCCCTACCAAGCTGTTCATACCTTAAAGGCCATGTAATCTTGGTTCCGCCGGGAACCACATGTTTCATTTTTTTAAGTTTCTGGTAAAAAGCGCAGTCGTCGTAGCACTGTTGTTCCAGAACTTTATCGTAATATTTATCCGAGACAGTATTTGCCTCGCTGACTGATAAAGCCATAATTAACCTCCTGAATACTCCTTATACGCCTTTGCCCTCGCTTCATCAATTGTTTTTGAAGCATTAGGCGGTAAGGAGTTTGTATTTCCTTGGGAAGTTATAAGACCCGCACTTTTCTTCTTGGCCTGATTTTGTAATATTTTCTTTTCTAATTCTACGGGCGATAATCGACCTTTATTTGAAAAATGTAACATTTCAAGCAAAACGGATAAATCGCCACGTTGTAAATTATCAAAAGCTTCCTGAACTTTAGTAGAATCATACTCGGGATATTTAGCTTTCAAGGCATTTTCGGCTTCCTGTTTTTGTTTCGCAAGTAATTCCCTTGACTTATACGCCTTTAAATCTTCGATATCCTTTCCATATTTATTTTGAAAATAAGCATCCATTTGCGCTTCAAGATCTTTTCCTGAAGCACCCTGGCTTGCTCTTTTTCTCAACTCCGCCTCAATTGCCGGATTCTTTTTAAGGAATTCATCATATTTTTGTAATTCCTTATACCTTTCCTCAAATTCACTTCTTTGTGAATGAAAAGAAGTTCTATCATTTTCAAAACTTCTTCTTTGTTCAGCCAGACCTTGCATATCTTGCGTGAATTTTGACCTTCGATAATGATTTTCCTTTAAATAATTACTCAATTCATCAGGGGAAGTAAAAGTGTATTTCTTTCCCTCGCCATCCGGTTCCTCCCATTCATAAAAAGATTGTGAAGTTTCAGGGGGCAGATCGCCTTGTCCTTCATCGCTTACATCTTCCTGATCGCCTTGTCCTTCATCGCTTACATCTTCCTGATTACCTTGTCCTTCATCGGAACCATCATCACCAAACCACTGTAAATGAACATCAAAAGGAGTTGACAACCCTGTTTTGAGTCCAAGAGAGGTCTGATTTCCAAAGGGGGTAATTTTTTCTTCAACAAACATATTATCTCCCTACGAGTCCTGCTAAACCTTGTCCTGTAGGGGGTGGGGCACCCGTAGGTGGCATTCCACCCGGAGGTGGTCCACTATTCCCTCCCGGTGGCATTCCCGGAGGTGGTCCTCCCTGTCCAGGGGGTTGACTCATATTTTGCATTTTTGTAAGGGGATTAGCATTTCCCATTTGCTTTTTCGCGAATTGTTGCAATTGAGATATGTCCCCGTCTACATCTATTCCAAGCTTTTCCAAGCCTTGTCTTACTGTCATATTTCCAGTAAATCCACCTTCCTGCTTCATAGCAGCCATATCTGTGGGATTAAAAATGGAAAGATTATTTTTTATAGGTTGTGGTAATGGCATTAAGCGACTCCTTTCTGTTGCTGCGCTTTCATAGCATTTTGTTGAGCGGCCTTAAGCCTCTCTAAAACTTTCTCTTTATGAGGAAATCGAATCACTTCTAAAAGCGTTTCGAGATCAATCCCCGAATTTGGAGTTAAATTTAAATCCGCAAGTTGTAAACATAAATTGGCTAAAGATTGCTTATCCAATGGTAAAGTGGAATTAGTTTCCACAATAACATCAAATTTTGCATGTACGGAATCCTTATCAGTTAAGTAATCAATAAGAGCTTCATAATCTTTTTGAGATTGTTGATCTCCCGGGGTGATTTCTTCACCTTCAGGTATTTCCCTGGGAGCTGACATTTGTTTTGCGAAATCAGGAGAATTACTTACTCCAAGCCATTCATGTCCCGATTCATTTGTCCGCCCAAATATATGAGTTTCGGTATAATATTCCTGCATAATTTCTATGATAAGAATATAAATTCTTTTAATCGTCCACTCTATATTCCGAATTCTTTGGCGAGTTCTGGTATATGAAGTCTCTAATAAAGCGCTTATCTCATGAGCCGATTGTCTTTCTTTTTTACCGGCCACACCTTTTGTAATATCAGTAACACCGGTAACCTCTTCTCCTAGCTTTGGAAGGCTCCCTAAAAGCTCCATTCCAGAAGGATTAAACGAAGGACCATTAAGAGCAACCGGAGGTGTAGAACCTGTATTTATTGTCCAGACATTACCTCCCCCTGGAAGTTTTTCTTTAACCATTTCAGGGTCTAAACCACAAGCAGCATCTATTACCCAATTAGGATCGGCATACATTCTGACATGCTTTGCTAATTTTTTAATCAAAAGATTAAACTCAAGATTTATTGTTTCAAGTTGGTCTATTTCACCCATTCCCATATGATTAAAAGGAATTTTTGTATCATATAAAGGAATATATGGGGGTTTTTTATGGTTATATTTATAGGGTTTTAATTCCAGAAATTCATCATATCCTTTTGCAAAGGTGGCAATCCATGACCCTGATTCACTTTTTTTCTTAACTTTTTTGGATTTAATCTCTCCATTATCTACTACCTGCTCTATATATTCCATAGCTTCATCATCTTTAATCCATATAGAATAGATAGTTGCCATCTCTGAAGAAAGTTCATAGTCTTCTAAATGTTCATAATCAACTTCATTATCAAGAGTATCGGGTTTTACTTTTTTCCCCTTTTCCGGGAAATTACGTCTCACCCAATCTAATGGCTTTACCATTATCTCTCCACACCAAGAAGCATCCCAAATATCTTGGCATCCTACACTCATTACAAATTCTCTCGGATCTACGACAGTTATAGAAACCTCTCCCATTTCATCTTTATTAGGATCAAAAAAAACTTTAAAGTATCCAATTTTCATTATAAGGGCACATAGGCAGGCATCAAATAATTTCATATCCATTTCTTCTATATCCCATAGACAATCAGCGGCATCTTTAAAATTTTCTATATATTTTTGAAAAAAAGGCAGTCTTGCCCTGATATCCCCTTTAGGTTTATTATCTGTTAACAATGGGGCTATAGTCATTACCGTGGAAAAAATTAGGTTCACAAATATACCGGATTCTTCTTTATTTTTTAATTCTCTTTTTGACCAGAACTCACCGGTATAATATTTAAGATACCGATTCATTTTCCTTCTATTTTTTTTATTGACTGGCGAATTATAAACTTTATCGACTACCTTCCGAAGTGTCTCAACTTTAATCACGGAAACTTGCTCCTTTTTCTTTCATAATACGCACCCTATCTTTCTTGGTATCTACATATTCTCCCAGCCCATGGTCAAACCCTGCTTTAAACGTAAAATTAAAGGCTATAGGAGTATAAATCCTATTCATAGGTTTTAAACATTCAGGACAATTGCATTTAAATTCCTCATTTGCCTTAAAAAACTTATCCTTTACTTTAATATTACATTCTTTACAAATAAAGTCAACTATTATCACGCCACGAACTCCTTTCTCCATTCATATCCTTTTTGTTCTATCATACTCTTAAATAATTCCTCATAAGTTCCGGATTTAGAACTATATTGAGTATTCCAATATTTATAAGCAAATCCATCCATCAGCTGAAAAACCATACTTGCAGCATCAACAAGGTTATCTTTTTCATTACCTTTCCCTGTAAAGTGATCCATTTCTGCAAGTAAATCTCTACAGTTTTCAGAAACAAAATAATTACGTTGCCTACAGAAGGAGCCAAGGGTAAGGTTTATTTTAGCCCGCTTACTCATCTTATTCGATATATGAATAGGAACTATATTCATGGGAACTTCAATTCTATGTTTAACCTCATAGGCATGTTTTCTCTGATCAATTATATACTGCAAATGAGTCTGAAGCCCCAACTCAATCCCTATTTTTACAGGATTATATTGAACGCATTTTTTTATCAAAAGATCAGCGACCTTATCGCCTTTAAGCTTCATCCCTATAGCTTCTATTGCAAATACTTGATTTATATTATTAACGGCACTTACTACCAACCCGGTTTCGTCCGAATAGGTCTCTGTGGTTGCGGCGGGATCTAAAGTGATATAAAACTTATAACCAAGGACATCCCTAGGAAGCGGAGGATTAAAGGTAGGCTGTGGAGCCGGGAATATCTGATCTTCTTCCGGAATAGGATTAAGCATATACTGACATGAAAAAATATAATTTGAAAGAATTCTTTTTAAATCGTCCAGAGCTTCCAGAGTGTACCAACTCTTATATAATACTTTACCATTTTCGATAGCCGCTCTCTTAAAGATTCTATTTTTAGCAATATGTTTATTTCTAATCATTAGATTATAAACATCATTGTAATGGTAATGAGTACCTATTACTTTTCTTATTCCGGTAACTTCTACAACAGACTGAAGGTAAGACCACCAATCCTCACTTTTCTTCATTTGTTCGGCTGTGGTAACTGTAGTAAAGTCAATTATATCATCAAAATATCCTATATCCACATGGTGTCCGGTAACTTTACCACCCGTACCTCTTACGGTAATTTGAGGGCCCTGCAATACTAATTTTTTATCAGGCCGAATCATAGTTAATGTATCACGGTCAGTTTTAAGCCATTTTTTTCTCGGTGGGACTATATCCGGGAATAATCTTCTTAACATGGGGGCTTCTAAAGTATTTTTAATATCTTGCAACTGATCTCTTCCTAATCCGGAAGAAACAGAAAACAACCCAATTCGTACATAAGGATTTTTTAATATATTTTGAATTATATCTAATTTTACCCAGGTAGATTTTAAATGGTCCCTGGGAACAAGCAATAGCAAATCATCATCTTCCTCAATCACTTTGGCAAGCCATCTATGAAAAACCGGATCTATCCGAGTTTTGCCTTTACTCTTTCTTTTATAGGTTTTATTTATACGAGGGATTTTCCATCCCAAAATATGATAACCGAGAAAAAATAAATCTGTAAGTGCTTTATATCTAAGATAAGAATCGGTAGCGGCATCCTGAATGCTTTTCTCGGTTTTATTTCTTTCATCACCTTTAGCATCGAGTAGACATTCGTTAAACTTGTCCTGATCTTGCTTATTATTTATTAAACCATAAGCCAAAAGGGTTCCTTATCCCTTGCCGAATGAATTTTATTAAAATATCAGTTCCAATTTATTTTAAATGAATTATTTATAATAAATTTATAAAAAGGACAAAAATAATTTATCGATACAAAAGTATGACAATAAAAGTAATGACATTTATTTAAAAAAATAAAATTATTAAATAATATTATTTCATTCATACGTTATTTTTTTTTCTCCAACGATTATAAGCTATATTTAATGTGGACTTTGTAACAACTCCTGGAATACCTGGAAGTTTTATTTTTTTCTGATTTTCCGGATCAAGCCATTCTTTTATTTCATTTAATGCTTTTTTTGAATATTCAGGATCTACGCTTAAAAAGAAAGTTTCGTCATCGTAAATATCATTTTTTAATTCTTTCATTTTACAGGATCCCCCTGCCGATTTAATTTAAGAGGGAAGGAATGGCCACTTCCGGCAACATCCCTTCCCTCCTTACAACATCTGTTTGAGAAAACAACAGTATAAAAACGCACAACGTACGCTCTACAACTTTGTCTTCTCGTTTAAAATGGTAAACGTTAATTTCAGTATAACATATTAAAATTATTTTGTCAAGTTTTTAAGTTTTTAATACAATATCCCCCATTGATTGGCCATAGCTTGCGCAATTCCGGGAAAAGTTCTGCTTTTTTCTTTTGCAGATTTCCCTTCCCGCCAATAATAATTATACGGTTGCCCAACTTTTGATCCTGATTTTCTTATTATTGTTTTTATAGGCTCTGGCGGTAAGTTTGTTTCTGTTACCAGCTTCGGAAGTCCTTTAAGCCAAAGGCATGTTTTTTTTCTTTCCGGTATCCCAAAATTATATGGGTTAATTATTTGATCCGGTTTCCTAAACCACGTTGACACTATTCCTACCGGATTTTCTATTGCTATCCTCTCAACATTTAACTCATACAACCACATAAAAAAGTGAAAAGCTTCTTTTGTTTTTTCCATTCTGTCTTGCGACTTTTTGCTATAATGAAGGCCAGCAACACACAAATAAGTACAAGGTGGGTGTGCAATAATTAAATCATACCCTGACCAATCATAATCCCTACAATCCCTCTGAATGTGTGGTCCTGGTTTTTCTGTAGGTTCCAGATCACAACTTATTGCATCGTGACCGGCGGCAATAAAGGCATCCCGTACTACCCCGGAAAACTCACATAATACAGCTACTTTCATAAAATATCCTCGCTAATTAAAAAATCAAGGACACCCATGCTTTACCTTTTTCAAGTGTCTTTTGTTTTTTTCCTGTAATTGATGGTGGAGGTTCAGGGAGTTCACTCCACTCGGGAGCAAAATCTTCCTCCGGCCATATTCTAGTTTTAGTTGTCGTGATCCACCCATACCCTTTCCGCCACGAAATAGCAATATACTAAAAGTGACACCCTTTAAAAGGTTTTTTATTCTTATTGGACAAAACAGCATTTTAAAAAAGAATTTTATTTTATTCATATACTTTCTGACCTTTGTGATAATCCCACTTTAATCAGTTCTTTAATTATAAAAGACACGGAACGTTTTTCTTTTTCCGCAATATTTTTTATAATTCTTAAATCTTCCTCTTCCATTCCTGAAACGGAAATAGTGTATCTCATGGATCTTATTTTATCTATGTCCATTCATTATTCTCCTTATTTACTCCCTTTCCATATCGTTTGTCAGGTCTAAAATAAATCGGATTGCCATAGTAGCAACCTGAAGGGCTTCTTTCCTCATTATGCATTTATTCTGATTTTTCTTTTTCACTTCATCCCATAACTCGTCAATCTCTTCTTTTATAACCGCATAACCTTCATGATAAGAATTGAAGGCCGGAAATTTTTCTATTGCCCCTCTTAATTCTTCGTCAATTTCAAGCATAATGTCAAAGTCTGATATTTCGTTAATTAGGACATTTAGTTGGTCGAACTTTTTCTTTATTGGACAATTCTCTATTTGATTTGGTAACCATAACGAACAATAACCTTTTGCCTGCTCAATGTGCATATAACAAAACTTATTTTTACATTTCATCGTTTATCCTTTCTTTAATTATTATAGAAGATATTACAATTTTTATTATAAGTCAATATGTTTTAATAAAAAAGGGACTTAAATAAAAATTATTTGGGATCATTCGGGGGCCATCTCTCCTACGCATACCCCTGGTCTTCCCCCCCTCCCTGATTTACCCTGGCCCTGGACTTGGATTCTATACACTTATTTATGCTCAGTAATGCAGCACGATCACTACTCACAGTAGCCAATAAAAGTGTACTAATCACTACTAAAATGACACTAAATAACCTCATCAAATTAGGGGGAATTGATCTTAAATTAGTTAGTGTTGACAGGCAGTGAATAATCTATAATATACCCTGTATCGCAAATGTAGGGGGGTAGGTTAAGTTTTCTCGCCGGATTGATGTTTAGTATCGAATAAGTCACTTTGAAGTGATCTGTATTCATCCTCGGCAATTCTGGTAATTGCTTCAGCGTTGGTGTAAGTTGAATCCATTTTGTTAATCACATCTATAGCATTGATCCGGTCTTTGCACGAAGGTTCATTCCTGACTAAAGTAGTCGACTTTATTTCGTTGTTTTCGTTTTTGGTTACCATTTCAGTCAGCTTTATGGCTTTGCCACGCGCTATGGTGGCGAGAATATTAACACGGTCCTGAATCCCTATACCAGCCTTCTCGGTCATTTCTCTTATCAAGTTCTGAATTTTAGGTTTCTTTAGAAGGTCACTTGCCTGGACAGCCGATGAATTATAATTATCGTTGTTATACGCTATCATCGCCGATCTCGTGCCATTGTTGTAAGTTTCACTCTCCGGATCAATGTAATTCTCAACAAACGCCCTTTCTGCCGGCTTAACTATAGTCTCTTTCTTTCTACTCCTACTTTTCTTTTTCTTTCTTAATTTCATACTGGATAATATACTGTATGAAAAGAGATTTTGTCAATCTTAAAAATCTAAGGGAAACCCTTAAGTAAAAATAAGTGAAACTCTTAAAAAATAATCCTTGACATATAAAAATAATGTGATATATTATAAATATAGCATGTAAAAAACATAAAAATTAACATGCTAAATAAATTGATTAGGAGTAAACATTATGGATATAAAAAAAATCGACGCCAGGAAGCTGCACATAGCCCTACTGGAAGGCATACCTGGACAACAAGAAATACAGGTACTCGACACCGGGAAAATATGTCTTAGATTATTGAATGAACAACCACAACCGAGTGAGTGTGTGGTTACGATAATTGATCCGTGGGATAGTTATTGTGAGGAAATGTATGACCGTGATATCTCACTATCTGCATATATAGCTAACCCAAGCGTAATTAGACAAGAGATAATGGCACATCCGGAAGTGTGGAGCGCAACCAAGGTTTACGATGCTCTATGTCTAATAGGGATATATGCAGGGGTGACCAAATGAGCAAAGCAACCATAGCAACTATGAACAACGCAAAACTAAACAAAATACTTACAAAGACAGTAAAAATCAAGAACATCTCAACTACATGGGGAAAATACTTAGAATCCAACACTCCAAAGTTGAAAGGTGTAAGTATTCAAGAGTATAGCAACAAGAAAGTATGCCTTGAATACAAAAAACTAAAGACACCTAAGACTTTCTATTGGGTAGAGTTTGAAGGTGCAAAAGGCGGGCTTATAGTGCCTAAACTACTTTACGACCATGTTAAAGCCCCTCTATACGTAAGAGTACCATTAACATAGGTGACGGCAGGGCGCAAGCCCTGTAAACCACGGACCCGGTCCGAAGTCCGGGCAAAAGGAGTAAAACATGAACAAACGAGATTTCCTACTAAAACCTAAAGAGTTTTACATTGCATCACTACTGCTGGCATATGCAATATGCACTAAGTCAGCAACCAGGAAAGAACACACTGTAAACTACTATAACCTGAAGCAATGCGCAATAATAGCAGCTCACAATTATATTATATCAAGTGAGCAATTTCAGATTATAGTAGTAAGCGCATACAACGCACGAAGGGGGATAAGATGAGTAAAACAAACAAAACAAACAAACTAATGCAAAATATAAAAACAGAAAAAAATCTAATTGCACGTTTAAAAGCGATAACAAACTTACTTGAAGATCATGTAATAAATTCAGAAATATTAATCCAGGAGTTAACGGAATGAACTACGAAAGAGTAAATGAAATAATAAAGACTTATTCTGTACAAGATATCCGTGCGGCATTCCGAGCAGTGATCCCTACTAAGGGAGTGAGAATTGATAAGCCAAACAAAATCATACCTTACATAGAAGGCTATGCGAATGAAAAGCAAGAGTATTTTCTTGTGGTTACCCTGGACACGTCTCTTAAGATAATAGACGTGCATGAAATATGTAAAGGGCTACTTGATAAAAGCTTAGTTCACCCAAGAGAAGTATTCCGGGCTGCAATTATCGACTCCGCGAAGTCGATTATAATTGCTCACAATCATCCAAGCGGGAATAACACTCCGAGCTACGAAGATGTAGAAGTAACTAAAATGATGAAAGCAGCCGGGAAAGTAATGGGGATATCCGTACTTGATCATGTGATAATTTCCGGGAACGGCTATTACAGTTTCCAGGAACAGGGGGAATTATGAGTGAACTTATAGAAATTAGATTTAAAAATGGAAACAGATAGCCAGAGCGGTTACCGGGGTTCGATTCCCCGGCTGGCTTTAGCCGGAAGGCAATAAATTTAAGGAGGTGGCATAATGTCACAAAACAATAGTATTATTAACAGTTTGAAGAGATTAGAAAGAGTAGGAAGTGAGACTTCCAGGGTTACTGAAAAATTGAAAGAAGCTTGTAATGAAGTGGCAATAAAGATTGTAGAACAGCTTAAATCTTATTGCGAAGATGTAACAAGTCCTATGCCAGGAGAGTTTCGAGAAATTAAACTCCCTGAAAATTACAGCATGATTAAAATAGACACAGAAGATACTACCAGGTGGACACTTATTGTCCCGAGTCAAGACGTTTGGGAAGATCATCCTTATAATAGGTCATTAGCTTATTGTACGGGAGATATAACAAGACATGACGCTTTAAGATTCTCTAAAGCAATTTCTGAAGGTTTGCTTGAAAAAATAGCTGATTGGTTAGAAGGGAAAAAAGCTATAGCAGAAAAAGCCCTTAAAAAAATTGAAGAAAAACTTTAAGACAGACTATCTTGTCTGTTTAATTTTAGAGTATAGGAGTAATTATATGGAACCAATAAAAGCTAAATTAAGTCACGGAGTCGATCATGGCTTTACCAGGGAACAAGTAACCGGGCTTATAGTGATAGGTCAATCAGTAGAAGGGATTGAAGTTGATCCGGCCCACTTCTTCCATGCTGAAAAAGTCGAAAAAATCAAACGAGGGGGAAAAGGGTTTCTTTTCTCATACGATATCGGATACCGGGAATGCTTGAAAAGATACCCGGAAATTAACGACTTCCAAAACAGCGATAACCCCACAGAGAGAACGGCGAACAAAAAGCCTATGCCGGAACGTGTACGGGATTATGTGACCTTTGAGCAATTATCCCTTGAACTGCAAAATAAAGTTATCCGCAAAGATAAATTATTTTCCAATAAAAACGGATTCAAGATAGATCCAGAAGAAATTAAAACTCAATTATATCATCCAGACGGAAGACTTGCCGGAATGTCAATTCAAGAAAGAAAAGACTGGTACGCATCCGGAGAGAAAACAGAAACGGTATACAAATATCGCCTTTCTCCCGAGTGGAGTAGTGCCATCGCATGGGGGAGAGACTTCAAACAAGCATTATCCCGACGTGGGAAACTTCATGAAAAGAATTATACACTAAACGGCGTAAAAATGCAAGGGAAAATTATTATTATCAATAAGATAACCGAGATTAAAGAAAAAGAATCCTATACGGAAAGTGTTGACGGATTAATTACATATACTACCTACACGGCAACTGTAGAACTTGAAGACGGAAGAATCACAGAAGTAAGTGCAGTGGTGGAAGATAGCTTGATATTAAGGTGACGGCATCCCTTCGGGGATGTAAACCGCACGCCGGGTCCGAAGTCCGGGCAAAAGGAAAGAATCATGAAATATGTATATTATAAGAAAAATCTAAAAACTGAAATAGAAAACCGAATTAACAAAATAGAGGTTTTCGAATTGCTCAAAGGGTATGACACCTGGACTGAAAAGAAAATACTTGAAGTCCTGCATGAAGGGAATATATTGCGCCCAACTGTTAATAATATTCCCTTTGAGTATTGGGCAGAGGAAAAATAAAATGGCAAAAGGATTTGATATTCAGGAAGATGCATCATTTTTAGGCGATAGAATATTGCTTGAAAGGATAAGGAATGCTTTTTTATTTGCTGATTTCAATTCTAAAAATGAAACAAAGCAAGCGATAAAATATATTGATATGTTTATTTTAAGATTTGAAGAAGCACAAAAAAATGTTAAAAAAATTATAGAAAACAAAGAAAAATCAATTGTTTTTTTAAATAATTTTTTTAACACATAACACCCAGCGCCCAGGGTAGGGTAGAGGAGAGTGAAGCATGGAAGCTTATAATTTAGATATAACAGAAAAAGAAATTAAACGATTACTTAAAACTGGGTCCGTAAGATTATCTGATATTGCAATTATAGGTTGTGATGATTGCGGAAACGATTCAAAATTTGAGATCTATCTCAATATAGATAGGGAAGAAACACCCAGTACCCAGGGTTAAGGGTAAGGAGGAAATTAAAGCATGAAAATTATAAATGAATTCTGGTATACAGTTTGTGATTATTTTGGGGAATTAAATATTTGCGAAATATTTGAAATTGAAGATTTAAAGACATCCGTGGAAACTTTCATGAAAATTGAAACCGTAAAAATTCCCTTGGGGAAAAAGAAAAGTCAAGTTTATAATTGTGTTAACATAAGAAGTGGAAAATTGCACTATTTCCACGACGATAAGAAATTATTCAGATGTAAAAATGCTATAATTAATTTAAGACCTGAATTTGGAGAAAAAGGCTATGGCCATTAAAACATAATACCCAGCGCCCAGGGTTAAGGGTAAGGAGGTGGGAAATGAAAACAACTCATAAACTCAAAGAAATGTCAAAAGCAATTGACATAATTAGAGGAAGTGACACCCCGAATGAGGCATACAAAAAAATGCTTGCCTCTGGGATATCAAAAATCCGTGCTACGAAGTATGTGAGAATTGTAGTTGCTAAGGGAATTAATGAATTGATAAAAAATCTAATATCAATGAGAAGGGTATTAGAAATAAAAAGGAGGAATCAGAGATGAAATTATACAAACTTACAACTCAGGATAACAAAACAAGGAAAGGAGAAAGTAACGAAATAATATGGGGGCCTGGAATAACTCATAAAGTTAAAGGGAAAAGATATGATCTGTGTACTTCTGATCTTATTCATGCTTACGAATCCCCTGAATTAGCTGTAATAATGAATCCTGTACATGCTAATATTACAGATCCGATTTTATGGGAAGCTAAAACAACTTGTAAAAAAATCATCAATAGTGGATTAAAAGTAGGAGTAAAATCTCTTACTACTATAAGAATTATAGACGTTCCGGTAATTACTTTACATCAAAGAGTACGATTTGCTATTCTTTGTATATTAAAAATATATAAAGAAAAATCATTTGTGAAATGGGCTAAAAATTGGCTATCAGGAAAAGATCAATTTAATGATAGGGCAGAGACAGGACGGGCAGTAGTAACAGCAAGGGCGGCATGGGTAGTAGAGGCGGCACGGGCGGCAGTAGGGGCGGCACGGGCAGTAGTAGGGGCGACACGGGCAGAGGCAGTACGAGCAGCAGTACAGACAGGGGCGGCATGGTCAGCACGAGCAGCAGCCCGTGCAGCAGGATGGGCAGCAGAACGGACAGAGGCACAGGCAGGGGCAAAAGTAATAACGTTTCAATCATTATTATTAAAAGCAATTAAAGATGAAGAGAGGATGCCATGAGTGAGAAAAAATTGACTAAAGAAAAAACATTATCAATCAAGATCAGAGGGAACCAGCTTGAAAAATTAGAAAAAATATACGGCAATCTCAATAAGGCCGGTCATAGAATGATAGATCACTGGTTTTGGATCAGATACGCGACTATCAACGAACTTAAAAAAATTTTTGCGGAAGATGAGCTGAGATTATTACTTTCTGCAATTCATTTTCCAAATAAAAGATTTTACGGGCGAGGTGAAATCTTACTTCAACTTAAAGCAGTAACAAATGATACCGAATGGCTTACACTAAAAATTAAGATAAATCATCTTTACTATGCGCAGGCTTTTTTCTTGTCAGACTGGATTGATTGTGTCCAAAAAATGGATGAATCTAAAATAGAATCATCTATAAAGGAGCTATTATGATCTCAAAAAACCATGATGACAGGGGTGATTCCCGGCAAAACTTCCTATTTTGCATACTTTTTATCGTAGGCTTTGTAATTGCCTGTACGATAATCTTTGCCCCCCTCCATGAGGAGGGGCATGTTAACGCTGCCCGGATAGACGGGCAGAAAGGAATTATAACTGGATGGAACACGTGCCAGATAACAGAAAATTCTCCTCATGTAATGATATCCGGATTCCTATCTGAGTTCTTCTTCTTCCTGTGCTTGTTTATATTATTTTTTGCAATCTCCAATCCATACAAAGGCGGGATCCATAAATATTACGCTCACCTTGGGTTTCCCTGGGGATATTGTAACGGGATATTTATTTATGCCTTCTTTTCAACCGACTTTGCGGCATCCCCTATGTACGCCTGGGCCTGGGTACTTTTTACTTTACCGATTCTGATATTAGGCTGGATATTATTGATTTTATGCAGGTTGAAATCAAGATAGCTATAACATAATAAAAAGCAGACTGTATTCGTTAACATAATAAATACAGTCTGCTTTGTTTGTGTTATAATCTTAAATTACACGTCATATCCTGAATTTTATTTATTATGTCTTTTATAATACAGCTATTAGAAGCTAACTGTTCTTCAATAGGAGATCGTGCTTCTTTCTCCTCTATTGGCACTGGACCTTTTTCACATTCATCAGGATAGATCCTAATAGGATTCAAATGATCATTTAGCTCAATTACTTTTGAGCGTAAATCATCTAGCATCTCTTCTTCATGAGAAATCATGTCTCTAATATAACTTGTTATTGGTGTATTCATCCTATCACTCCATAAGTCCCATCTGCGTAATGCATCGGGTGAACGCTAAGAGCATAACAAAGTGTTTGGAACATTTGAGTTTTTGTAATTCGAATTCTTCTCATGACAATACCTTTTCCCATATCACACACTTCCGTAATGATTGTGTTATCCTCTTCTTCTTCGATAGATAATGGCCGCCAGGGATTTTTCCCGTAGTCTTTAATAGGGGGATGAGTATTGTCACAGTAAACAATACTTTCATCTTTTATTTTTCCGGTTTTACTTCTCAACCGGGAACAAAAGAAAGTTCCCTGGCCCGTGTCCAATACCAGAATATCAGAAAGATATTTCTGTTTTTCAGCCATAAGAAGAAGGATCTCTCTGTCTTTCTTCATTTTTTCAACTTTTTGAACGCTTAAACATTCACTTCCCGGAACGTCTATAATTTTTTCAAAGTCCCCTTTAGAAGGAACTTCTATGAGTTTTTCCTCATAAAGTTTTCGCCAACTTGTCTTCATAAAAATCTCCTTATCTTTTTATTATTCCATGTTTCCCATGAAATGTCGTAATAACATTATCGTTGGTGTCCTGGGTGAGCGCGCCAATTATTGTTTCTATTTGCTTTGCTTTTGCTTTAGACCTGGTAGGGATTACAATTATCTCACTTTTTGAATAATCTTTTTTCTTGTAATCCTTATGGTCGTATAATCTCCCTTTCATTTCTCCGGACATCCCTACATAAGCAATCCCCAGGCGATTATCAAGATATAGATAGCATCCGGGACCAAGCTCGTGCTTAACTTTTTTATAATTCTCGAAGTGCTGGAAAAAACCAAGCCTCAAATAAAAGAGAGCCCCATAAATAGCATCTGCTAAATCCTTATGAAGATATTTGTTTAATCCTGCAATTGGCAGGATATTATTCGTTACAACCTTAATCTCTCCCATTTATTATTTTCCTCCTGATGTATTTTTTAGCTTTATCCAGAGAGGAAAGATGATGTATGCTAATTATTTCATACACTTCAATTAAAATCTTCTTATTTTCTGTAAGCTCTTTTACCCATACTTCACAAAGCTTCATAGCATCTAAATAACACCTCTGGCAGTTATCTGCCTTCTTCTGTTGTTTACACCCTTTACATTTCATAGATTTACTCCTTTCCTATTCTTTTACTTCAATTAAATCTTTCCGGTCTCTCCCGTAAGAATCAATCTCTTCTTCTTCTACGTATGAAATAAATTTTTCCTTTGCTTCTTCCCATGACTCAGCCTCAACGGAATAATAACCACCCCACGTTACTGTAAATATTGCCATCGTTTTACTCTTTTGCCTTTTTATCTCTAATTACTTTTGCTTTAAATCCTTGCATTAAAAGATCTATATCAGCGGAAAAGTCTTCCACTTCTTCCGGAGGTTCTAAGGTTTTCTTGGTATCACATTCAGAGATAACTCTTGTTCCGTTTATAAAACTTATTATCCCGTGTTTTTTATTTATTTCTTCAAAAATGGCAATATCAGGAGTTACCCTCCATTTCGTTGAATATCCAAGTTGAGTTTTTTTCCAAAGCCGATATAATTCCGAGGGTGTATAATTTGAGCTTACATATTTTGCTACTTCTTTTTTTACGTGCGGATTTTCATATTCCCCGTAATATTTTACTATTGCCATTAAAAACTGCTCTACTGTTAATTTTATCATGGTAAATCCTCCACATCATCAAGATTTATTGTTTTGTGTATTGTTTCCATTCCTTGAAGAACATATGTCCATATTCCCTTGGATAACATTTGCGAGGGGACATACGGAGTCCCTTTTAAAAAATCTAAAGTTTTCTTTCCTGTCTGCCCGGAACAAATTAAATAGAACGTGTGTAAAATAGATTTCAGCCAAGCTTTTTGATCGTCAAAATTTGGGTTTATTTCCTGTGCCCTTAAACATAAGTCTTTTACGTATTTCCCTTGCAAAGCATAATCTTTATCGCATTGGAAATGTTGTGGCGATTTTTCTCTAAAAAATTCACTTACATTTTTTTTAAGTTCTTTTAAATCATTATCTACAGGTGGAACCGGTTTTTTTAAACCGGGGTTTTTGTTACTATTCTTATCTATTCTATTCTTATCTATTCTATTCTTATCTATTCTATTCTTATCTATTGCGTGACGTGACGTGACTGTCACGTTATTTTTAGACGTGACTGTCACGTTATTTTTATAAGAATATTTTTTTGTATTTGAATCAAAAAATATAATTTCACACAACCTTTTATTGAGTCCTATTACTTCGTCATTACGATTTGATATCAGCTCATTTAAAAAGTATACAAGGTCATGATTGTTTTTTTGTCTATTACAATCAATACAACAGGGTATTTTGTTCTCTTTGGTGTCTTTTCCGTTTTTTGTTATTGCTATTATATGATCAAACCCGGTTGCCTTATTGCCACAATAACTGCAAATAGCTCCAATTTCTAATTTTTGGCCATATCTGTATTTTTGTTGTCTAATCCTATTTTGTTTTTTTATCTCATCAATTTTATCAACACTCTGGTGTTTTTCCCAATTAACTATCGCTATTAATCCGTTATTTTTTTCAATCATTCCCATTTTTTCAAAGGTTTGTAACGCCAATGTGACAGTCACGTTACTTCTTGTTATTACAGTTGCTAAAGTATCATCTAAATATGGGATGTCTCTTGTAATATAAACAAGCCCTGAATCATTTTTTTTACCAGCCAAAACAAGCAATTTAAACCAGATTATTAAGAGAGTATCACCTTCCGGTAAGTTTTCTATAATTTTAATTTTTTCATCATCGAAAATGTCAATACATATTTTAATCCACTTTAATTCACTCATTTATTTCTCCAATCTTAAGATCACTTAAACAACCTCCCAATATTTGGTTTAAGATGAACATTATACCCCAACCCTTGCAACACTGATATAAAAATTTGCAGCTTATCTTTTGATGGTTCAGGAAGGTTGTTTCCTCCACTATCAGCACCTATATTAATCTGAAAAGGGTTTATTCTCTGGATCATTTTAGCAAAAAGTTCTATATCAAAGTCCATAACCGGTTCTATTGTTATCATTTTATCATTTCGATTACCCCAGTTGGCATTGTTAGCCCTTATTTGTGGGGTGGGTGAATCTTTCATTATTTGTGCATAATGTCTATTTGTTTCAATTGTCGTTATAAAATTTGATTTTACAGGAGTTTCCCCAAAGATATATTTTTTAAATAATCTTTTTGGATTTTTTGTATGAAATAAATATTGATTATCAAATATTTTACAATATTCTAAAGTCTTATCAACCCAAGAATTATCAATACTTTTTGCAAACATATCAATACTACTTCCCACAAAGATATAATTCCCGGTTCCCAGGTCTGTCTTAAACTCGCTTTCATCCAAGTGTGGGGGCTTCTGTTTTCCGAATCGTTTCATATAGCAGTATGTACAGCCGTGAGGACATTCGCCCTTGATTGTGTTGAACGTATGAGTCACAAACCCGTACATATTACCCTTTTGTTTATTTAATGACATTTTCTCTTTCCTTTTCTAAATACAACAAAATAACTGTGATACTTCCTTGACATTCTTTGAGTTTTAGTTCTATTTTCAATCCGCTGCTTACTGAGCAGAATAAACATATCAATTTGCCTAAACCCCAATTCCTCACAAGGGTTTATTACGCTTTTCGTAACAACCGACACGAAATTAGAGCCAATAGTGCTATCCTGGCATTTCACAATCAAGATACTGGCCGGTAACATTATTCGATAAAACTCCTGGAAGGAAGAATAATACATTTCATGTAAATCTTTATAAGTCCGGAATGATCCGAATAAAGTCATTTTGCATGATTTCTTTTTATCCGGATAAGTAAGGAAGGGAGGATCAAAGATTGTGCTCCCGATTGTTTCATTCTGAAAGGGTAAGTTTCTGCTATCTCCAACCGCCCCGTAAATAGGGTTAATATCAAGCTTGTAGAATGGCAACTTTATCTCTCCGGACTTATAGAACCCTCCCCGGTTATAGCACGGGTCCAGGTCAATTCTACCGGCCGGTATATAAAGCTCGATGATTGACCGGATAATAGACACCTGGTCAAACGAATAGGACCGGATGAGGGGCTTTGTTTCACTGGATGGGAAAAGGCTGTTTGTCATGGTTGTGCCTTAGCTAAAATAAGCTTAATCGCATCTTCAATAATAGAGTACCTATAAGCATCAAAAAACTGACTTTTTTTTCGATTTTCCTGAGTATCATATTCTTCACAGGAGAGTAAAGCCTTTTGCAATTCTTCAAGTATTTCTTTATTATCCATATCTTTCTCCTTTACCATCTTCGTGGCGTCACAGAAATGGTTCATTGTAAAATAAAAGTGGGGTTGACAGGACTCGAACCCATACCTTACGGACGCCGATAATGCTTATGCTGCCATTTACACCACAACCCCACTTAATTACTTTATAATCTGATACTTTAACTGATTGTCGTACATCTCTGTCCGCAAGTACTTCGCTATCCCGTAAACCGCTTCATCCTTCCATCGAGCGCCATCTGCTTCAAAAAGTGCACACTTGGGGATTCCCAAACTTTCTCTGAGCCGAAAAAGGAATTGAGAAGAGGGCTGCTGTATTTCCCGGTGGGCTTTATCTTAATTATAAGACGGATTTCTCTGGAAGCATCAGGCTTAGTGTTATCATCAGCGATATTTTCCAGAACCTTTGGCAATTCTGCATTAAAAAGTTCTGTAATAGCACCACTATTAATATTTTTAATATTAACCTGTGCGTATTCGTATTTCACTTAATACCTCCTTTTTAAATTAGCCCCTTGATGCGAGTAAGGGGGCTTGAATTGTAGAAAAAATACTTGTATTACATCATAATGTACCTCCTGTTTTTATATATTTAGGCAGCTTTGCCTTATCTATCCCAAAGTGCTTTCCTGCACACTTTGGACAAATCCATAAACCACACTGATAACATCTATAGGATGTTGTTAAAGGTCGAGGAGTACCACAAATGCCACAATTTACTTTGATGTAATAAAAATCCTTATTACTTGGCATTTGTCGAGTTATTTGCCTGCATTGATTAAAATATGTAGACAATATTTTTTCCTGCTCTTCTTTCGTTATCTTTTTATTCTCCATCAAATAACCCTAATTCTTTCTGCTCTATTTCTTTCTTTTTTTTCATAACCCATCTGAACCCAATCGTCAAATTCCATTTTGTCAAATATTTTTTGACGGAACTTTTCAATCGTCAATTCCTCAAGGGCAAGTGGGTAGTTTTTTGCTTCCACAGTGATAGACTTTTTGCCATCCTGGGTTTTAAAGGTGTATTTGTTCATCTTACCACCCACCCCCCCTGAACAACAAACCCTATTTTTTGGGATAGAGGATATATGTTAACCGTACCCCACCGATCAAAACGACCATATTTTTCTACTATAATTTCTCTCGCTTCTGTTATACTATGAGCTATTGCAAATGCGATTCCATTTTCCCGATCTGGCTCAAACTCCGGCCACACATATAATTTTAATTTCATCTCTCCCCCTTCCACCCCTTAAACTGTACAGCAGGGGTCATTTTTTCCTTTCTCACAATAGCCGGGACCGTGACAAAAGAAGTGGGCTTTAATATGGGTCGATTATAATAGGCCCGCTTACAGTTCTCTGAAAACTCCCATTCCGGGAAGTTCCAAGGGATGCCATGACCGAATGTGTAGAATAAAAATAGAATTAAGTAATAATAGTTATACACGCTCTTTTCCCCTCACTTTCATAAATATTTTTTCAGTCAATTTTGCATCCTGCTCAATTTTCATATGACAAGGCAGACATGCCGGTAAAACCTGATCTTTCGCATGAAACTTATCAAGTTGAGTGTTGTAAAAGCTTACTTTATGCCTATGCGCCCTGGTTATGGGGCTTAGTGTGCATCCGGGGAGCTTAACAAGGCAGTACCTTTCGTCATTATCAAAGAACATTTTATCTATCTTTTTATTCCCTGCTCTCTTTTGTGCTGCTGTCATTTAATTTTATCCAGATCGTCGATATAACACCAACGAATGACTGGCCCTTGGTAGGTATAACTTTTTTTAAAATGTCGTCTTAAGGATTCAACAGACATGGCCCAATAATATAATTGACTATAAAAACCGTTCTCTCGTTGTAATAATAATTGTTTATCATATTCTGGCATTTCATTTGGTGTGTGAAATAATTCATCAATCATTTGTATTCCTCCATTTCTTCCCGGGTTCTTCCCCCAATAGACCTGTAAGTACCTTCTTTATCCTTCCGGACTAACCATAAGTTATTTTCATCGGAAAACAACTCTATGTATTCGATAAAACGACTCGCTTCTTCTACTGATAAATCAGCTTCGGATACCGGGATGATTTCCCCTCCTATTTTGATAAAAGGGTAATATTTCTCTTTCACCGCAAAGGCTTTAAGCATGGAATGGACAAATCCAGGGGTGAATTTCGGGTCATGTTTTATGAACTGATCTGAAATAGCTTTACAGTCCCCCCGGATTTTATGGTTTTGTGAATCCTCTTTTGTAGTTCGTGGTCTATGAGGAAGGCTTATTTTTAACACAACGTTACCGTCATATTTTTTGTGAGCAGTTGCAAAAAGTTCATCCAAGCCTTCTATGACCAAAGAGGGTATACCAAAAGTAAGGCCGGCTTTGTGTTTGGTATGTATTGTAATCATGGATTATTCTTTCTCGTTGAAAATTGGTATGTTATCATTATCACCCAAAATACACTTAAAATTATCATCTCCTTTTTCGTAAGTACAGGCTATTGCAATAAGCGCTTGTCTTAAATGATGCGCGTCTTCAAGTTCTGAAACGTGTATAATAACTTTATCCTCTGATATTCTATTATTTAAAGCAGACACCAATCTGCAATAAGCTACTATAGCCTTTCTTCTTACGTTATTAAAATCAATTTTCATGGGTTCCCCCTATCTAAATTTTGCCACAACTCCATCAATTTTCATATTTTCTTTTTGGTCCTTTGCAATTGAATTGAGTAAAGGCATGTTTGCTATCATGTATTTACGGTCAAGTTTATTTATGTCTACAACCTCAGCATAATAGTTCTTTTTAAATGTCCGCATGTCGGCCTTTATGGAAGCGGCTTCTACTTTAACAGTTTTAACTTCCAGGGGAGTCTGGTAAAGGGTGTCAATTTCCTGTTCTTTTTGTTTGACCTCTTCAACCGTAGCGCCGGAGGCCGCAAGTTCTTCTCTAGCCTTCTCGGCTTCTTCGATTTTTGCAAGGCGCTCTTTTTCAACCTTGTCACCTTCAATCTTCTGTAGGCGCTTTCTTTCAGCCTCTGCTTTCACTTCCTCTGCCCGGATATATACTGTTTGCTTCTCCTTTAGGTTTAGCTCACACGCTTCTACTACTCCGGTAAAATCTTTCATGGTTGCAGTGGCTTCCTTGACTGTTAATTTAGCAGGGATTAAGGTTTTGTCAAAATATTCCTTGATTTCCTTTTTAAGTCCGGATAACTTTTTTCTTACCGTTTCGGCAATAGAAAACTTTTCCGCGTTATCAATTGTTATATCAATAACTTCCTGGTTTGCGATTCTCACTTCTTTTGTAAGCTGTAAAATACTTTTCATGTACTTACTCCTCTGTTTTAAAATATATCCATTTCAGGCATTGAACCTGAAACTTCATCTGATGTATTGAGATTAACCTTCGGGATAACTTTTATAATCCCTCCGATTTGATTAATATTGTTTGATATAATTTCCTCGCCGTATAGATTAAAAAGCTCTCCCTTTTGAGGTTGGTTCTCCATAACGGGAAGGGGATTGATAGGCTTTTTATCAGTGAGAGGCGATTTGTTTTGAGGTTCATTTACGGCTTCATCCAGTGCTTTTTTCAATTCAGCACTTCTCTTTTCTTTTTTCTGCAAAGTCATTTCATAATAGGTTTTATAATCTGCAACCGTTATTAGTGTTTTTTTATGGACAGCTAATTTGAAATTCTTTTTATCTTCATCGCTAAACACATCGAGGGATAACAACCCCACAATTGCAAACCGGTACAGTTTCATGGTTCCCGGATCATTTTCATAATTGTCTGTATTACCATCTATGTCTTGATCAATTGTTACTATCCCGAGCGCCCCGGACAAAGCATATCTATCTCCGTATGTATGTGCAGTACCAATTTTTTGTTGTTCAGTCATTTTCATAAAGTCCGGACTTTCCATAGGCATGAAAACAGGTTTTGATTCTTCTGAGTATCCATCAATATGACTTATCGTACAAATTATATTAATTCCTTTTTCAATAAATTGATGAGAAAGAGTAAAACATAATCCATTACTTGCCATTGGCTCTTTTATTTGCTTTACAATTTGTCCAATTTTAGCATAACGATATCTTTCAGTTACTCTGTCTTTGTTGTAAACAATAGTTGTTTTTTCGATTTCAGGAAGTTCAGATTGGAATTTCGACAAGGCCCGGAAGAATGCTTTTTTTGCTGCCCGGTCTTCTTCTTTGTTTTTAAGGTCAATTATCCTTTCTATTACATCTACAGAAGTGGAATCTTTAACCGCCGCCGCAATAACCTGCAATAAAGACACTTCCTTCTGTGTCGATTCCCCGGGAAAGGTTATTTGCAATTCTGTAGAATCTTGCAAGTGACTGGTATCTTCCTGGACTAATTCTGCTTGTTTTATTTTTTTCATGCTTTTCTCCAATTATTCAACCACGGTTAAAATAATAACTGATCCTCGCACCTATCTATATGCAAGGTTCCATCTTCCCTACGATAAGCACCAATATTGTAATTCACATACTTCTCATTATAGATACGTCTACTTTCCCGAGTATGTGAGCAGCTTAAGTTAACAACCTTATACAATTCATCAATTTGACATGGGCCTATCCCTAAAGTTCCATGAAGGTGTTTTGTTTCATCGGTTATTGGTTTCTGACACTGAAAACATATGTCAGAATTCTTTTCAACAGGACCAATAGATTCATCGTTCATAAAGTCTGCAATTACTTCTTTCATTGGTTTCCATCTCCAAGCCATGTTTTCCTCCCATAAAATAAACTTATTAAATTAAAATGGAATTTCGCTCATAAAATCGTCATCCAGGGCATCAGGCAAATTCCCCTGTGATGGCGGCCTTGAAGGTGGTGACTGCGGTGGTGGGGGATTATTCTGAACTTGTCCAGTCCCGGTCCCGAGTAGCTGTATATTGATTGCAACCACTTCTACCCGACTTTGTGGCTTTCCTTCTTTCTCCCACCTGTTTTGTCTTAACTCGCCCTGGACACTGATCTGTTTACCTTTCAACAGATATTGCTGTAATACCTCAGCGAGTTTCCCCCAAACAATGATGTCGAAGAAATTAGCCTCTTCAATCCACTGATTATTTACCTTTTTCTTCCGGTTGACGGCAAGCCCTAATCTGCTTACGGGTATCCCGGTATTTGTGTATTTCAGCTCTGCATCTTTCACTAATCTCCCGACTAATACAACACTGTTAATGTCTGTACTCATGAATTTACTCCTTATTTTAATTCATTAAATTCTTTTTGCAGTTGCTCAAGCTTTCTTAATTGTAATGCAACTACCGTATTTCTAATAGATATAACATCAGTTCTATCAGTAACTATAGTCTCAGAAACACTTCCATTTCCATGTGCTATTACAATCCATGAATCTTTACAGTCACCACACCCCTCTGCGCTTCCAAAATACTTATTATTAAGATTTTCTAAAATTCTTTCAATATTATGGATACGCTCTGCCAATATTTTAGCTTTTTCTAAAGTTTCTTTTGTCATTCTGTTTCCCTCCTATAAAATATTGGGAGTAGATGGAGTCGAACCACCCGAGTCCGAAGACAACTGATCTACAGTCAGTCCCGCTGCCACTTACGGATTATACTCCCATAAGGTGAGGGACCGGGCTTGAACCGGCGGCCCCCTGATTCACAGTCAGGCGCTCTACCACTGAGCTGCACCCACCACAATACAGGGATAGCAGGACTCGAACCTACAAAAGATTCGCTTAGTGTCAGTCAGTATCTCATAAATGAGCACTCGGCCTTCAATTTCCACTAAGCTCAAAGGGTCCCGGGGTTTGCGCGCTTCCCTGACATTAACCATTCCCGGACGTAACGTTTCCCCTATCTAATACCAAAGCTATTGCCTATAGCTTTTTATCCCCTCACTTCATCTTAGAATGGCGCACCCTCACGCCGGAGAGGATTACCCGCCCGATTCCGCGAGAAACCAGGTTGAAGCTACAGAGAGGCCCGGAATTGAACCGAGCTAACCGCAATGCACTGCGATGTCACCGAAACCCTCTCTACGTCTCTCTCAAAGACTGATCCCCTATACCGAAGCAAAGGGACTGTACCATCAACAAGTGGATACTCACCCTGACCACCCTCCTTGCCGGGTTGCAAATCCCAGCAGTTTAACATTGGTCAATTTACGGGATGTTAAGACAGGCAGGATTTGAACCTGCACGGACGGGGCAGTTCTTAGCTGTGATCCTCTGCGAACCTTACCTTGTCTAGGGTGGCACTCGCATTTGCGTCTGCTCTATTTCGCCACTGCCTTACCCGGACTTTCCCAGTTGGTCAGAAACGGTACGTTTTTCGGTCGCAAGCTATTCCGGGGAATGCACTCCCATCACCACAACTCCCCTGAGAGTTTACCGCTTCAAGTACTCTCACTGGGTAGGGGTGGGACTCGAACCCACGAACTCCGGCTTATGAGACCGGTATGTTACCAACTACAACACCCTACCATGTAGGCGAATTGGCGGGTACCAATCAACGAAAGGCCCCGCCTGGATAAATCGCCCGTCTTAGGAGTAAACATAAATGAAAACGTTTCAATCCTTATTCTTAAGGAAATCCCTAACTAATTTATTGATAATATTGATCTTCGAGGGTTTAATTTCCTGTGAATTACGATACGCTTCTAAACTTGCCAGGACATTTGTATCAATAGCAACTGCCGAACATTTCTTAACTTGTTTCTTAATATTCTTATTTATCTTTTCCATATTATATATACTATTACAACTAAATTATTTTGTCAAGTAAAATATGCAAAATAATTAAAAATATTTAATTAAAATTTAGGAACCTGGTAAATAATGTAATCAGTGAGATAAGATTCCCCACCCCCAAAAGACCGGGAGTCATATGGAGAGCAAATAAGATTTTCCCATCCAATATTGCAGTTAAGAAACATTTCTCCTATTGGAGAGGGATAAGTTACAGTAACATGTCCCCACCTTTTAGGGTCTTTTGATTTAGCGATTATAAGAGAGGGGATTCCTTTCCATGCCAATTCCTGAGCGGTTTGTTCATCTATTATTTTTAACATCCCGGCTTTCTCTGCAATAAGGCATTTATCGTAAATCTGATTCGCAGTGGTTACGATATGTATTTTACGTTCTTCCCAATACGAATAGAAGAATTGAGTATTATATCCAAGTTTTTTTAAAATCCATTCACTTCCTTGATTACAATAGGTATTCCCCTTTTTATAATAATCTCGCTGGAATTTAGGATTTTTCATAGCGCTTTCACAGGCTGCTATTAACTTTTTTCTATCAATACTTTCCTGTGTACGTTTTAATATTTCTTTTATTTCTTTTCTTTTTATGGTAACATAATCTTGTGTATATCCCATTTATTTAACCATCCTTTCTTTCTGTAATTCCAGGATACCCTCAATAAGATTATCAAGGGCTAATGGAGTTAGATCATTCACGTCACCCTGAACTATTTCTTCCACCACATGTCTTAATTTTTCATTTTTTATCTGAGACACTAATGGGTGAATTTTTTTCTTATTTTTTTTCATTTCTTTTCCAGAGGAGGAAGGTTCCAGTCTCGAGGAGCTATTGGCTGACCGGGCTTCTTATTAGCAATATATTTATTATAAGCCTTGCATTCACCTTTTTTATCATCGTATGGGCATCCAAAACAAGGATGTTCTAACGCACGTCTGTTTTTACAAAGATCCTTAATTTCCCATAACTTAATTAGGCTAATTGCTTTAACCTTACTTTCTTCAAGGGCTTTTTTGAAATCATCAAAATGATAGCAATCTGGTTTAATATTGCAAGGATGGGCAGGACAAGCTTCGCAAAACAATTTTAATATCTCTTTACGTTTAATCTTCATTTTTCTTATCTCCTTTTTTTAGATCTTTAATTCTTGCCTGAAATAAATATATTCCATGTTCCGCGATAGATACAGCCTGAGTTTGCGCGGCCAATTCAGCAAGGGTCCAGGCTTTTGTAAGATGTACGAAAATTCCAAATACGAATCCTCCAAGAACCCAGGCCACAGCCAAAAGAACGATTTCAGTCCATAACGGAATGGCAACTTCAACTTCAGAGTCAACCATTACTCCTTCGACTGAAAAAATAAAATAAAGCATAACTGAAAAAAAGGCTACAGATAAAAATATACAGCCAAATAAGGCTCCAAGTTTTAACCCGGTATTATTTATTTCATTCATATTGTTCATTTATTTTATCCTCTCCAATAAAAAAAGGTAATCATCAGGGGCTACCTCGGCAAGGAGAGCAACCCCAGAAAATTACCTTTAATTTATCCTTGCCGATTTTTTATATACTAATTAAAGATTATCCAAAAGTCAAGCCCCTCTTAAATAATCTATCAATATTTTTGTAAGAATTCCCCCAATAAAGCATCCAATTCCAATTCCAATTTCTTTAAGGAGCTGATTCCTTCCTGAGTGCTCTATAATTTTGATAGAGTCGGTTAAATATTTTTTCACAGTCGTTAAAGAGTCCGAGGCATCGTTTAATATCTGTTCTTCCTCTGCTGTTGATGTTTCTAAGATCGTTGTTTGTTCGTTCAAGTTTTCGGTTATTTTCTTCTGATCGTTTAAGCTCTCCTCGTATTGCGATATGAGTTGCTCTATCAATCCCGGATATTTCAATAAGTCTACCAAGGCCATCTTGAATACGCTGAACTGTAACGTTAGCACTTCGAAGTCTGTCTGTAACGTCTGATAGGTTTCTATTGGAATTGTAATATAACCACCATCCGAATGCGCAAAGTAAGATAAGCACAATAGTAATGCTGCTATAAATAGCCAAACTAAAAAATTGTTTTCCCATTTCATAATTCCTCCATTATTTTATGAATGTAACATAAAGACAGCATATGACAGAAACTATTGAAATTATTGTCGGAACAATAAATCTCGTCTTATCTGTACGGGATTTAATATATTGCTTGATAAGTGCTATTTCTGTTTTCATGTCAGCAATTAAATCCAGACTTTTAAGTACCCTGTCTTTTTCTTCTTTGGTAAATTCAACTCCTTGCATCTTAATGCCTCCTTTTAACTCAACCTATGAACTTCTAAAAAAGTACGAGCAGAGGTTGCAATCATAAGTTCATCACCTCCACAATTATGTCTGATATAAAGTTCTATATAATCACCAACAGCTAAAGTAACCATTGTACTACTTGATGCGCTACAGTAAGTGGTCGTAGACGTATGACTTGAGTTGATTGCTATAGGCGCTCCATTAAGATAGATATAAATATTTATATATCTACCCGCTACGGGAGTACCTAAAGCAATTTGTCCATTAATAATATAATCTCCGGCTTGCTTTGCAGTGAACCTTGACCCTGTAAACTCTGAAAGGTTATCATAAGACTCTGTTTGAAGACTCACTTTTGTGGTGGTGGTAGTGGCTATTGTCTGTGCCGCACTCTGATAAGCCCTTGCTTTCGAAACACCCGTGATCGCAAGTTGACCCGTTATTAAAGTATCAGCATCTAAATAGCACCGTCCCCCGGGGTAAGGTCTGATAGGGATATCGGCCCAGGCGTAAGTGGTAGACCATGCTATATTGTGGTTGTAGTGTTGAACCAATATGTCTGTGTTTAAAAAATTATCATAATAATAAATAAGCTCATCTATGTAAAAAGAAATAGTTGGACCCGTTCCACCTATTACCGAACTGTTTCTCGCTTCCACTAAGATATACATTGTATCCGGAGTGTCCCAAGCTCCTCCTATTACGGGGGATATGTATTTTTCGTTATTAACAATACAAGACAATATATCCTCATTTTTATCATAAGAAAATGCAATATAATTCCACTCATTTTCTGTAATTTCGGAAGTAAATAAATAGGAAAATACCGTTGCTCCACTTTTCATAACACGAAATCTTATGTGCCAAGTATTATCTGAATCGTAATATAAATCAATTACAATAGCATCAGCAGAGCCGGGGGTGGCACCATAGAGGAGCATAATATTACAATAAGTATCCACATCTCCCCCGGCTTCTTCTGAGAAGAAAAACCAAGCCCCTAATGTTTGAGATTCTCCAACATTACCATTAGACGATCCTCGCAATTGCGCCCTATCCCCTTCTGTGGCAAAAAAAGAGTGAATACCGAACTTATAAATAGTATCACTAAAATCACAATTTGTTTTTACCGACCAATCATCTATTCCGTTTTGATCTTCATA
>Ga0315544_1000378_pt1 | contig 42688 bp, 24 predicted proteins | sample SalMarSW160130MG_2_FD_202543 | JGI IMG/M metagenome (GOLD analysis project Ga0315544, IMG submission 202543) | Salt marsh sediment microbial communities from the Plum Island Ecosystem LTER, Massachusetts, United States - Salt Marsh Sediment SW1601-130 ... | reverse complement strand
TTCTCGGACACAGGGCCGACTGCGTAAGTTGCCTCGTTAAGGGCGCTCCATGTGCCACCGCTTAATACCCTGGCCTTGATATGAGTGCTTTCGGTCAAAGCAATAGGCCCGTCATATTCAAGGATACCCGCAGAGGTATCTTCATCCGAAGAGGAATCGTCTTCGATAATCTCGTAGGCAACAAGCTCTGCAGAGATAAGGAAGTCCGAACTGCCAAGAGAGGCATTCAGGCCGTGAATAGCTAAGATATTACTGCCTGAATTGAGTCTGTTAAGATAGGAGGATATGTCGATATCCTCGAAGTTGACTGCCGCTGAATCGTCATGTATCGTATTGGCGCTGGAGTTCCAGGCCGGAGTACCGTCGAAATTACGCCTGGCGACTTCCGTGCCGTTGATATACGCCACAAAGCCGTCATCGTAACGAACCCTGAGCGTCATCATGCCGAACTGTTCGGGATCCTGTGTAACATTAAAGGGTATGCGTATATAACAGCCTGTCTGGATTCCGTACATCTGGTCGCGCAAATCAATATCAATGTAATTTTGATAACCATTCCCTGCCTCGTAACCTACTCCCCCTGAGCCGGTTATCCAGGTAATGTCACTGTAAGAGCCGCCGCCTTTCCAGTTGTTGCTTATCGAGCCGGTCGGGACAAGAACCCGCTTGGGTGCATTTTCGGAGACAATAGTGACGGCGTCGCCAACCTGCTGTGATGTGCCGGGTGTTCGCGGATCCGTGCCGTCAAAAGTATAATAAATCGTATCTTCCTCGGAAATTATCGAGAAAAGCGTATTCGGCGAAATATGCCCGTTTTTTTGACTATTATTAATGGAGAACACAGGTGCTGAGACCGAAGGATAAAATCCTGCCTGTCTGAGCTGATCCATAACAATGTCTGTACGAACAGAAAAAAACTCATTCACCAGGCGGTTAACCTCACCTATCCACTCAACATCTCTTGTATAAGGCTGCCAGGACCGAGGTTCATCACCCCAGCGTGCGGATTCCCCTACAATTGCTCCATAAATCTCATTTGCACGATCCATGTAACGCTGAGTAGTCCGCTCCCGCGTCAAAGCCCCTCCGTTAAAGAACTGCTTATGGATGTGATCAGCCATGAGCATCATGAACTCGGAATTGGCTTTAAGCTTGTCTATCAGGTAATGAGGATTATAAACACCTACCTTTTCCACGCGATTTTCATTTGGATACTCTAAAGACCACTCTGTATCCCACGGTATAAACATAAAAGGTTCTGCAGGATCTCGTCTTCGAACGACATAAAAATTACGCGGTGCATAATCATTACCTAAAAGCATAGGCGCATCACGGCTACCCACATAGTAGATCATCAGCATATAGTCGATCATCGTGGGGATATCAACATACGCCTGGATTGCCTCATACGCCTGTGATGTTCTTAGATTAGTGCTGCCCGCCATCGTAAAAAGGTCTTCCCAGGCTTGCAATGCCTGTTGATCCCCTGCCCTAACATTCATAGTAGTGGAAGCACCCTTTCCACCTGGGGCCTCCAGTACATCATAGTTTTCACTATCACCCCCCAAATGGTCTGCAGTAAAATCTTCATCGGGTCGCTCGGTCATAATATACATACCCCAGTACAATCCGTTAATGTACAACTGGATGCCCCTGCCATGTGGAGTCAGGTTTCCCATGTCCCGCACAGTGTCGCGGGCAAAAGCATCGCGGAGGTAATCAGCATGTTGGGATCCGCTCATTCCGCTATGACCGGTCCAGGAGTAGTTCCAGATAGCTCGTAAAGCAATAGTGTTAAACGTTTCAACATCGGTGTCCGGGAATAGTGGATACTCAAGTCTGGACGGGCCATATTCACTCCTGAATATAACGCGCAGAGCGTTCTTGGGACTGCCACTCCTGCTGTACGGTCCCCCGTGTATTCGCAGGCCGGCATTGACACCAAAATGCTCATCAGTATTCGGATCTATCCACTCTATGGAAGCAGCCCGTTCCGCCAGTTCCCATTCGTCCGCATACCAATCGGGATGGGCATAGATTCCATTACTGCCAAAGAAATCCTCGTTGGGGATTACGATACAAACCGAGGGGGTGGATTTAAGATCATCTTTAATCTCACTGCTATAGGCCGGATCATTAATCACACGCTGGTCCATAGCATAGTCCGCGGTTCGGCTTCCCCAACGGGTTGGAAAACCTTCAGGATTCGCAGGCTGGCGTATCACATCATCAAGAAAAATGTAAGTGTGTGTGTCGGTACTCGAATTCTTCCAACCCGGTTTAAAAGCCATCGCCTTTAGACAGGTTGTTGTCGAAATCTGGATAGGACCGTGATACAACTGACCATGCGTAACAGTAGGAACACTGTAATCTATTGTGTAGCGTATTAAAGCTCCTGAAGTTTCAGTTGCGATTGTTAGAGTAAAAGGTGCTTCATAAAAACCACGGTTATGGCTAAATTTTATCTCTTCAACTTGGCCCAAGTAACCACCTTCATTTTGTGTCTCAGGCGTGGGATTACTAAAAAAACGCCAGTCATCACTTCCATCAGGATATCGGCCATAAGAAATATCGCTGCTTTGCCGACTAAATGTGACACTATCAATCAGAGTAACTCCATCTCTGTCAAAAAGGCCTATTTCTTCGCCGTCCGCACTGAGCTTAAAATTCGCATGCAACTCTATATCATCTGTGTCGTCTGTGTCGTCATCAGCCCATATCAATAGATAGCCGCCCGCCGGGATAGTGGTTCCCGCGGGAATCTGCCATTTGGCCGGAGCAGAAAGGTCGTCCGTCAGGTACATTCCACTCATATTAACGGCTCCTGAGCCATAATTGTGGATTTCAATCCAATCATCATATTGGCCCTGAGGATCCTTCTTATTATCGCGATTGGATGCCATAAATTCATTAATGACCAGCGGAATGCCGGTTTCATTCGATAGTTCATTAAAAAGAGGCAGGTTTGCCTTTGCAGAACTGTAAATAAACAGAACTAATAAAGCAATCTGTAATATTTTAATACAACGAGCCATTTTATATTAACTCCTCCCCATGGATAAGTAATTTTTAATTTTTTCTATTCTTTCTTAGAGACAGCCTTTCTTTATCCATCTTAACACAATAGTAGGAAATAAGTCAACTTTTATTTTCGGTCTCCCATGAATCTATAAAATCTTCTATGGTTTAGTACCGGGTGTTGGAAAATCCGCCAGCCAGTTATCCGGGGCATTTCCCGAATAATGCGAAATTGCAGAAATTCTCTGCAGGGCCTGTCCGGTACCATCCGCAGCCTCAGGCCAGGGTGAAATATCTGCATAAATTACCTCATCAATAATCACCCAGGAAATCGAATCGCCCGGCAGGGCGGGCGGTTGAGGTTTTTCCAAAGCCAGCCGCTCGCTACTGTTTGAAAGACCGCCGGACCAGGGACCTAATATATCCACACCGGCAGTTAACGTGTCGCTGTTATACGCGGTAATAAAAGCTTCCAATCGCACACTATCCGCCACTGGGTCAAAGCCTACAACTATTAATCTGCCATCGGCAGGAATCGATGCACCTGTTGGGAATAGATAATCCACCGCACCATCCAGACGCCAGGAGCCTTCGGTATTCTCAAGATAAATCTCACCTGATGTCGGATTGAATAACTCAATATATTCATCATTTGAATCTTCGGGATGATACATCAGTTCATCGATCACCACATCCGAAACAGGAATTGTATTTGCGTAGTCCCGAGATGGTGTTATCCTAAACCAATACACCCCGTTGTCCGGGTAGCGTCCAAGTGATACGCCGTTTTCCTGTCCCTTATAACTGATACTGTCCACTATACGGTCCTCTGATGTTCCGGGCAGGTAGGAAAGAAATACCTGTTCTCCTGCTTTATCAAGACCGAATCCGGTGCTGACAGGATTATGGAAGCCTGTGACTTCATCGAAGCTGATAGTGGAATAAGCGGAAATCTCAACCGATGGAACGGCCCATTTTTTTAGATCGCTAAAGCTATCACTAAGGTACCAGTTACGGAGATCAATATTCGTTCCGGTTGTATTGTAGAGCTCTATCCAGTCATTGGAATCATACTCCGGATATAGAGGGTTACTATAGTCGGTATGCGCCATTATTTCGTTAAGGACAACGGTGGCTACCGGCTCAGAGTCATCCCAGCCGGGAGAACCTCCGATATAGTTGCTCGCCCGCCAGTTTCCGCAATAATTCAAAGAACCATCAGGTTCACCCGGCAGGGCGAAAGTTAAGGGAACTAATGAATGTCCGCCACCATCGCTCGATAGAGGCCAGCCACGACCGTCGTCGTACTCAAATTCGGCGATAGTTCCATTCCATAAATCTGTCAGACTGATATTTTCTCCACCGTTAGAGAGATTGCCTGAATATTGACCGGCGATTATGTCGGATAGTTGCGTACCGTAAAGAGACTCAAACGCAGCTTTGTTCCTGACAACCAGAACAAACTCACCCGGCCCAAGACTGGTAATATCACTGTTATTGAAGTCAAACGTAATACCATCGACAAAAGAAACACCGGTTAAATCAAGAATTTCATCGCCAATGTTTTTCAATTCAACAAACTCATAATCTTCACTATCTGAAGATTCATCGGAAACCAAGTCGGCAGGATTATACATAAGTTCGGTGATGCGAAGATCACTTAGCACTCCCGCCGATAACGGCTCGCCCGCTTGAAACTGTATCGGAGCAGACCAATGACTCCATCGTCCCGTGTTATCTTTCATCCGGCAGCGTACTCGATAGGTTCGACCGACCTTGACTTCACCGGCTGGGATTTGAATACTATTGTTAAAAACTGTAAGTTCCTCGCTTTCCCATACCGGATCAATCTCATATTTGCCCGGTTTGCCGTTGAAATTATGTGGTATGTCCGGGGATTGGCCGGATTCATCCGTCCGACCGGTCAACCGAATATCAATAAAACAATCGGAACTACCGCTCAGGTCGGAATTTATTACCTGTGCAGCTACAATGTTTGTGCCGGAAACAAGATAACTGTCTGGATTCGATAATATAAAAGAACTAAAAGTGTGGTTTTCCGAGCGGTTAGCGACGACAGCATCACAAGGAAGCTCGACCGAGTCTGTATTTGCAGAGACAACATTGATGCCATTAATCCAAATGTTAACACCATCGTCATATTGAGTTTCCATTTTTATAGTATCAAAAGCATCAGGATTTAAAACATCAAACTCCCTGCGTATATAAACAGTAGTATAGTGACCTCTCATATCGTCAAGCTGTGTTTCTATGAACGATTCGCCGTATCCGATCGGAGTAGTACCAACCAGCCACGCAGAATCATCAAAATCCATCCGACGCCAGGCTCCCCATATTCGCGATGGTTCCTCTATACCCTTGAAATATCTCCATTCGGTCGCCTCAGGTACAAGAATAAATTCTTCATTCTCAGAATCCTGAGGTACTACAATCTGCGATTCAGGTGCTACTTCAGCGATACGCCACTTCATTGCAGAAAAGGTATGATTGCCCTGGGGATCGCTAAACGGGCTGGATTCGAATGTCAAGGCGTTGACAGGATATGTTTCAGGACATGCAGCCGTTACAACAGGCGTATCCGGGATTAATGTATCAGCAGTAAGCTCATTAATGCTTGGGCCGATTTGGCCATACCAGTATCGGGTGTTATTTGTCACGTAAACAACATAATCCTTCATTATCTGGACCATGCCCCTGAAATCTCCAGTTGCAGCCTGCTGATAGAATCTTCCCTGCCCGGCTTTACCGCTGTTAACATATCCGGAGATCATAATCGGATTATAGTCCCACATGGCACGGTCGGCATCTACGATAGTGGGGCCGCCTGTGGAGGGGTCGATGATATTCGCCATTTCATCGAGTAGCTGTGACATCTGATCCGTATTATACAGGAGGTCCTGAAATTCCCTGAGACAATTTTGGTACTCAATCTCGAGATTCGCATTGGAGAATATCTTCCCCTTTCCTTTGAAGGGGTCTTCACCGTCGCCGTACATATTTTCGGCCCAGGTCAAATCGACATCCCATGGCAACTGAGTCCATAAATTTGTCTCCGGATTCAGGTAGAAAGAGTAATTCTTTCCATAGCCTATATCTCCGTGATGCACGCCTTCGACCACGCACCGATAACCATAGTAGCTTTCCAGATTGACATTCTCTCGCCACCATGATTCGCCGGGCCTGCTTTGATATCCACCCATAAAGGCATAAAGGTCGGACCAGTCTGTTACGGCTGTAGGGCCCTGGTTGTTAAGCTCGTGACCTGATTGGCTGTTCATCCTGTACAGATTTCCGTCCGGCAGGTTATGTTCGTCCAGGAATCTGCCGTCCAACTGCTCGATAGCCATATAAAGACCCCAAAAGTCACCGTCATACTGGGTAGGCCCGGATTCATCTGCCTCGTCGATTATGCGGAAATGCAGCCAGTTGGTTTCGGATGCCTCGCAGCCCATAAGATTGAAAAGCTTGAACGATGCGGCCTCAAACATGCCCTGTTCGCCCCGATGAAGGTAGTCACCCTGCTGGATGCACGCCGAGAAGTTAAGCTTGTCCCACTTAGTATCGTACTTTCGGCCATAGTCGTCTCGCGCCTGGAAGTAGTGGCCTCGATTGAAATCGAACTTCCACATGTTCTTGCCCATTCTATAGCGATGCGTGCCACCTCGGACACGGTAGCGAATGTGGTCATAAACCTCCCCATCGTAAACCATCGTGCCATACCATTTGAACTCAGACGCCTCCGGAGACGTCCAGCCAATCTGGTCGTACCATGTACAATTCTCCACGTCGGTTCTTCTGCTGATGAGATGATAGACCGGCAGACTTCGCATCACATCCGTACCATATTCAACCACCTCGCCCAACGGCCCCGAGTCACCAGGTTTAATCGCACCACTCCAGGCGGGAACACCATCATAGACAAAATAAGCGAAATTAGGTTGAGGATCGTCCTCATACGGCACCGTAAGACTGTTACCGAGACTATCTTCAACAATAATACGATAACGTATAAGACGGCGGTGAACCTGGACAGTGTTGGGCATTTGGATGGTAAAGATACCATCGTCAGCTATTTCATCGCCTTCCAGACCGTCATCGTGCATTTGAATGTTACGCCAGTTCAACGGATAATACTGATTTTCAATATCGATATAATTACCCGGCTCAACAATCTGGTACTGCAATCTCACATAAGAAATCCCATCTTCATCGGTCACTTTGGCTGTAATCGTCACAGCCTCGTTTGAGACGGGTTGTTTAGGAGAATACTTTACCTGACGAATATGAGCAGGGGGATTGTCGGTATATACGGATTCGTTATATTCCGCAGGGGTGGGAGAAGCCGAACGCCAGCTTCCACCAAGGTCGTTATCAATCGCCGGATTAATCAGTTGTATAGAATGACCTGTGCTAGGTTGGTAATCCGGCACTGCGTCACCGACTGTCGGCCAGGGAAATCCAAGCTGATAATCTACCCGGTCGATTTCTTCTCCGGCGACATTACACAGCTCAATTTTTTCACCATCATTACTAAGCTTTCCTTCGAACGGACCATACATTACATTATCATCTATTTTTATCCTTCCATCGTTCCATTTAGCTTGAACATGAGCAGGATTCTGGACCACGATAACATAACCACCGGCCGACAATATGGAACCAGCAGGAAACTTGTAGGTGATACCATCATCAAAATACCAGCCGGAAATATCTACATCGCTTGAGCCCGGATTATAGAGCTCTATAAACTCCACTAACTCGGTTTTAATATCGGGATCATAGTGAATTTCATTAATGACAACATTGTCATCAGCTTCTATAGAACCGGCTAACAGGAAGACAAATATCAGATTGAACTGTAAGATTTTAAATTTAAAATCCATTGATTACTTTCTTTACATGAAATGTAACTGGATTCCTTATTTCTATAATGCGGGTTTTTTGATTTTGTATTACCGATTGCACTACCAATCGGCCTGCTGGTTTTTCTGTGCCCATAGAGCTTTTATATCATTAACATCGATTGCTCCATCGGGATTAATGTCGCCGATTAAATAATTCTCGGGTGATTTACTGCTATCCAATAAATTCGTCAGCATGATAGTTAAATCCGAATCATCGACAATTCCATCGGCATTAAGATCGTACCATAATATGTTGTCACTTCCTTCTCTGGCGCCGACATTCCAGGCCAGCCCGTATTGCTGGTCTGTAAATGTGCCTGCATTTTCATCAATGTCACTTATTGAGACTAAAATTTCATAATTGGTATAATCTGCATCAGCAACTGTATAAATATGCTCAATATTGTCAACAGCACTATCACTATAATCAAGCATGTAGCTGTTATCGGGATCGTTTGGATCAACGGCCCACAATTCAAGTCGCAGATTTCCATCTTTCTCTGTCAATGATTCAAAAGGATAAACACTCTCGTAATGTCTGTTCCAGGCCACTGTGGCGGTGATATATTTATCGGCAGGCTCTGTTAAAGTAAATCTGTATGTATATTCAATACTATCCTTTATATCCAGTTGGTTCAGGTCCCATCCGATAGTTAATACCTTACCCGGTTTCTGTATCCCGACGACCAAATTTTCATAGGCACCTACCGCATTCAACATGCCCGCCCCCTGAATATAATCCAAAGGCGCAATGTGGTCATCATCGGTTTGTAATCGGCCTTTATGCCAGTAGGGCAGTTTGGTTGCGGAATTCAGCAAAATCGCTTTTATGACACAATTCCCGCCTTTCGGTGAAACAGCCATACTCAAATCAGGTTCCTGTTTGGCTTTTTGAACAAGCATCCCGATTGCACCGGCAGCTATCGGCGTCGAGAAACTGGACCAGTTGCCGGTCGGTTCATATTGTTTTGGTGAGTTTACATCCGCAGCAAGGCAATTCCCCGGAGCGATTATATCGGGTTTACATCGCCTGTCATAAGTTGGCCCAAAGCTCGAATTTTCAGGGTAAGCTAATGCGAAATGTGCCAAATTAATTTCAGGATCTTTGTTATTTACAGAATTGACCAGACCTACACCAATAACATTGGCCCCGGCGGCTGGATAAAGAACAGAGTCACTGGCGTCTGAACCATTACCTATCCCTGCTACAACAATAACACCATGTTGTTCAACCAGCGATTCTATGCCCCTGGTCCACCATTCCTCAAACGGATACCCGAAATCAGCGGTTATAATATCCACCGCCGGAGGAGTATGGCAGCTTACGTTATTTATTAAAAAATGTCTGAATTCGTAGATTTCAACCTGGGCCTGCGGCGATGTTCCCTGGAAGTGAAATTGACCTATAAGCGGATTATACGCGTTGGGATCCTCACCAAAGAGTATCGAACAAACTGCCGTCGAATGTGGTGAAATACCTCCTTGTAATCCACTTTCGTCATAAAAACTGAAATTCGTATCTCTAAAACAGTTATGTTCAATAGCAGGTCGGTAATCATTTTGCGGCTCATCGTCAATATAGGTGAAGCTCCGGCATACAACTCCGAACTTAACACCATCACCCGTGAGAGTCGGATCAAGCCCTTTTAAGTTATAAATGCCGCTATATTCCAGTCCTTTCGGCTGTAGAATATTATTACTATCCGGACTTTCTGCTTCAGCTACGGTGCAGATATAGCCGGAGAATATTAGGAAATAGGCTATAAAACCTAAAACCAGCGGTTTCTTAGATGTTCCTGCCACTCCATAACTCCAGAGATTGTGCTTTTACCCTATAGAGACAGAATTGTTAGCCCCGATTGCCAGCCTCCTTAGCCGATATTTTCTTGTCTCCGAATTCTTGCTATTATGATACTATAAATGCCCTTTTTTTTCAAGAAAATAATTCCGGAACATCTCAGACAATACATTTTTCAATGTTAATAACCATGATTTTATAAAACTTACTGAGAAATCTTGCCTTTATCGGGCACAATTGATATACTCCGGGCGATATCAAAGGATTTTGTTGCTTGAAGGATTGCCATAAATATGAAAGTAATCTTGGATTCAAAACAAATCAAGCGGGTTCTGAAGGATCTGACAGATGAAATCATTTCCGATATACCACGTAATTTAGATATTGCCGTTATTGGGATTCGCAGTAGGGGGGAGATACTGGCACAAAGGCTTTCAAGACAATTATCAAATAAACTCGACAAAGATGTACCATGTGGAACTCTGGATATAACACTTTATCGTGACGACCTTAATTCACCACAAGGCAGCACACAGCCTCAGGTCAGAACTACTGAAATAGGTTTCGATATAAATGAAAAAATCATCATTTTGGTTGACGATGTTCTTTATACGGGCAGGTCCACACGCGCAGCTATGGATGCATTAATAGATTTGGGAAGACCCAGGGCGGTCAGGTTGGCGGTTCTTATTGACAGGTCCGGCAGAGAGTTTCCAATACAAGCTGATCATGCCGGATACAAAACCGATGCAGAGCCGGGTAATTTAGTCCAGGTCAATCTTGTCGAATCGGATGGTAAAGACGAGGTTGTTATTGACTAAACAGTAGTACTGCGAAAAAAAAATGGCTTTAATCAGAAAAAGCAAGCAAATCAAGTGGCATCGAAAGCATTTACTCGGTCTGCGAGAGCTCAGTCCTGAAGAAATCACCTATATTCTTGATACCGCCGGTGGTTTCGAGCAGATAAGCACCCGATCGGTTAAAAAAGCTCCTCCTCTGCGGGGCAAGGTCGTTGTAAACCTGTTTTTTGAAGACAGTACAAGGACGCGAAACAGCTTTGCCCTGGCTGCAAACCGTTTAAGCGCCGATATTATAGAATTTACGAGGAAGGACAGTTCCGTCAGCAAGGGTGAAACTTTACTCGATACGGCAAAGAATCTGGAGGCGATGGGAATCGATATCGTCGTCATTCGGCACAGTGCCGGCGGCGCGCCGAAATTCCTGAGCAGAAACATCAACGCATCTGTGGTCAACGCCGGGGACGGTTTCTGTGAACATCCGACACAGGGATTACTGGATGTTTATACCATACGCAAAATCAAGGGAAGCCTCGAAGGTTTGAAAATAGCAATTGTGGGGGACATTGCTCATTCGCGGGTCGCACGCAGCGATATGTGGGCGATGACAAAGCTCGGAGCCGAAGTGATATTTGTCGGACCGCCGACACTTATGCCTTCGCAGGTACATCAACTTCCGGTAAAGGTAAGCTACTGCCTCGATGAAGTTATCGAAGAGGTCGATGTTATAAATATGCTCAGGATTCAGTTCGAGAGACTCGGCGGAAATCCTTTCCCGTCGATCCGAGAATACTCGCATTATTTCGGGCTGACCGTTGAAAGAATGAAAAGAGCTAAAAAAAATATTCTTGTAATGCATCCGGGCCCCATCAATAGAGGCCTTGAAATAGAAAGCGAGGTTGCAGACGGCAATAACAGCGTAATACTCGAACAGGTTACCAACGGCCTTGCAGTCAGAATGGCCGTATTATTTCTGGTCAATCAGGCGGCGGCGCAACAAGCAGTTAAAATTTAACCGGTATTAATAAACGGCTCTGGTTATATATGAACAATGAATTATTAATAAAAAACGGGCGAGTAATAGATCCGGCGAATGGCATCGATAAGAAGTGTGATGTGTTTGTCGTTGACGGCAAAATCGCCGACGTCGGCAATATAGAAAAATCCACAGCCGAATCGACACATCGCATTATCGACGCCACCGGCAAGCTGGTAGTGCCGGGACTAATTGATATTCATGTGCATTTTCGTGAACCGGGTGACGAGGAGGAAGAAACAATAGCAAGCGGCTCTTCGGCTGCGGTCGCGGCCGGTTTTACTTCGGTCGTATGTATGCCGAATACGAATCCTGTAATAGAAAACGAGACCGATGTCGAATATATACACCGCAAAGCCAGACAGGCAAGAAAGACTCACGTCTATACAATGGGGGCCATCACAAAGGGTCTTGCCGGTGTTGAGCTTGCGGAGATGGGATTCATGTCAGAAGCCGGGGCAGTAGGTTTTACCGACGACGGCAACGGGGTACAGGACCCGGCGGTCATGCTCAGGGCATTAAAATACGCCGGTATGTTCAATGTGTTTATAGCACAGCATTGTCAGGATGACCGAATTGCAGGCAAAGGCGTGATGAACTTGGGATACTATTCGACAATACTCGGCCTGCCCGGTTTAGACCCGCTTGCAGAAGAAGCTATGCTCTGGCGGGATATTCAGCTTATTAAAAAAATCCCGTCGGGATGCATTCGCTACCATGCTCAGCACATATCTACCGCTGGGTCAGTTGCGCTTATAAGAAATGCCAGGAAGGATTCACTGCCGATTACGTGTGAGGTGACACCACACCATTTGCTGCTGACCGAAGAACGTTGTGCCGAGTATGATACTAACTATAAAGTCAATCCGCCACTACGGGGAGCCAAGGATGTCGAAGTTCTTAAGCAGGCGATTGCAGAAGGATTGATTGATGCTCTTGCAACAGATCACGCGCCGCACCTCCAGAGCGAGAAGGAACTGGAATTCTTAACGGCTCCATTCGGCATAGCGTCCTTGGAATGTGCTCTGGCTCTTTATATCAAGGCCCTTATAGAGCCCGGCATAATTGACTGGCCGGAACTTATTCGACTAATGACCCAAAACCCCGCCAATATAATCGGAATTGATAAGGGCACACTCGGCAAAGGCAAACAGGCCGACATAACCATTATTAATCCTGATCTGGAGTATGAAATTGATGTGAATACGTTCCGCTCGAAGAGCAGAAATTGCCCCTATAACGGCTGGAAAGTTAAAGGCAAAGTCGAAAAAACAATCGTCGGCGGGGAAATAAGATTCGAAGCATAATGTCAAAAGCGGAAACCCCGCAGTTAAAAGTTCTCCGACTGTCCACTTTAAATAATTAATAATATGTATGTTTATTATTGACGGCCATAACCTGCTACACGCAATTCCTAAAATCGACGAAGGCGCTGTAATAATTAATGACGTACAATTATGTCTTGTGATAAGTAACTATATGAAGCTGACCGGTCAGAGAGGCGAAATTATTTTTGACGGAACAGGACCGCCGGATAAAAATGCATTCGATAACATAAACGGTCTGGAAGTTTTCTTCGCCGGCTTGGGGACCGATGCCGACTCCGTAATCGAGGACAAAATCAGTGCGAGTACCGCACCCAAAAGACTGATTATTGTCAGCAGCGACAGGAGATTGCGAAAAGCCGCACGTACAAGGAAAGCTGCTTCGGTTAAATCGGAAAAATTCTGGATTAACGTCAATAAGCAGCTTAACAGGAAGAGACCGAAGAAAGAACCCGGAGCAAAACGTCATGGCTTAAGCGACAGCGAAACCAAACACTGGCTCGACATCTTCGGTTTTGACCAATAAATCAACACAGACTTCATAAAAATCTTCAAAGTTAAATCATATCATAATTGAGTTTTGCTAAATTTTATATTGCTTAGTTCAGCTAAAAGTTGTATAAAAACTCTTTCTGTTGCGCAGGCAGTGGATTAAGACCAACAAAGCGACGGTTTTTACCTGAGCTTATTAAACTACACCGTTGTCAGTAATGCAGTTTGGAAGGGGGTGGAGAGGGGCTTTTTTAAGCTAAATTATTTGGTGTTCGTATTTTATGGGAAGTGGAGAAACAATGAAACGTAGAATAGTAACGATTGACGGTAATGAAGCAGCGTCTTACATAGCGCACGCTACGAATGAGGTTATTGCAATATATCCTATTACTCCAAGCTCATCCATGGGAGAAATTGCCGATGCAAAATCTGCTAAAGGTGAGACTAATATATGGGGAACAATTCCTTCGGTCACGGAAATGCAGTCGGAAGCAGGGGCCGCCGGTGCCGTGCACGGTGCATTGGCGACCGGTGCTTTGACAACAACCTTTACCGCTTCCCAGGGACTGTTGCTGATGATCCCGAACATGTACAAAATCGCCGGGGAGCTGTTGCCCACAGTTTTTCATATTTCGGCCCGTTCGATAGCTTGTCAGGCCCTCTCAATCTTCGGCGACCACTCAGACGTCATGACCTGTCGGGAAACAGGTTTTGCATTACTTGCTTCAAACAGTATTCAGGAAGTGATGGATATGGCACTTATCGCACAACAGGCGGCATTGGCATCAAGTGTGCCATTCCTGCACTTCTTTGACGGCTTTAGGACAAGTCACGAGGTACAGAAGGTCGAAGAAATTACGATGGACGATATGCGTGCCATGATTGACGATAAATTTGTAGCCCGCCATAAGGAACGCGGCCTTTCGCCGGACAGGCCGATGATCAGCGGTACGGCTCAGAATCCGGATGTTTACTTCCAGGGCAGGGAGACGGTAAATAAATACTACTTGGCTGTTCCTAAAATTGTCCAGGAAGCGATGGACAAATTCGCAAAGATTGTGGGCAGGAAATATAAATTATTCGATTATGTCGGCGCACCGGATGCCGATAAGGTTATTGTTTTAATGGGCTCCGCAGCCGATACAGCCCATGAGACTGTCGAATACCTGGCCGCCAAAGGTGAGAAAGTCGGCTTGGTAAAGGTTCGACTGTTTCAGCCATTTAGTACGGAAGATTTCATTGCCGCATTACCCAAAACAACCACCAGGATTGCCGCTCTCGATAGGACGAAAGAACCCGGTTCCTTAGGTGAGCCTTTATACCTCAACATTCGGACCGCAGTCGGAGAAGCAATGGGCGAAGGCAAATCACCGTTTAAGGATTATCCGTTAATTGTCGGAGGCAGATACGGACTCGGCTCAAAAGACTTTACCCCTGCTATGGCAAAGGCGGTTTTCGATAATCTCGATTCAGATAAACCTAAATATGAATTCACCGTTGGGATCATCGAAGATGTAACCAATACAAGCCTGGAAGTTGATGAATCGTTCGCTATTTCCGACGAAGGATACTTTTCAGGATTATTCTACGGGCTTGGCTCGGACGGCACAGTCGGAGCCAACAGGAATTCGATAAAAATAATCGGCGAGCAAACGGATAATTACGCCCAGGCCTACTTCGTATATGACTCCAAGAAAGCCGGTGCGGTTACCGTATCACATCTAAGGTTCGGCAAGAAATTGATTAGAAGGCCATATCTTGTAAGCAAGGCCGATTTTATTGCCTGTCATAATCCGGCATTTCTGGAACAATTTGATATGCTCACACCGGCGAGCGAGGGTGCTACGTTCCTGCTGACCAGCACTCACGGACCGGACGAAGTCTGGGACACGCTGCCGCAGAAGGTGCAAAAACAGATAATAGATAAGAAGCTGAAATTCTACGTTATTGACGCTATCAATATTGCCGAGGAACTCGGTCTTGGCGCCAGGATAAACGTTATAATGCAGACTGCGTTTTTCAAGATAAGCAACATTATCGAACTTGATACCGCCGTAAAAGCAATCAAAGACGCCATCCAGAAAACCTATGGCAAAAAGGGCCAGAAGGTTGTCGATATGAACAACGCGGCAGTCGATGCAGCGATCGATAAAATCCATGAGGTCAAAATCCCTGACAAGGTAACAAGTAAAATAAAAATGAGGCAGTTAGTACCCGACAATGCTCCTGATTTTGTCAAAGAAGTAACAGCCAAGCTTATGGCGTTCCACGGCGATCAATTACCGGTGAGCAAGATGCCGGACGATGGTAAATTCCCATTGGGAACAACCAAATACGAGAAGCGCAACGTAGCCGTTCACATCCCGGCCTGGGAACCGGATGTCTGTATACAGTGTGGGACATGCTCTTTAGTCTGCCCCCACGCAGCCATAAGAATTAAAGCTTATGATCCGAAATACGTCGAAGGTGCACCTGAAACCTTTAAGAGCACAGATGCCAAAGGAAAAGATTTTGCCGGTATGAAGTTTACCGTCCAGGTTGCTCCGGAAGACTGCACCGGTTGTGGTGCATGTGTGCTGGCCTGTCCGGCACAGGAAAAAGACCAGGATAAAAAACCCACAGGTCGAAAAGCCATCAATATGGCGACACAGGAACCGCTCAGAGACACCGAGCGTGAAAACTATGCATACTTCCTTGCGATTCCAAATACCGACCCGAATCTGTTCAAGACGGCAAGCGTCAAGGGCAGCCAGTTGATTGAGCCTTTGTTTGAATACTCCGGTGCCTGCCCCGGTTGCGGCGAGACACCATACGTCAAGCTGCTGACACAATTATTCGGAGACAGAACTTATATCGGAAATGCCACCGGCTGCTCATCCATCTACGGCGGCAATCTGCCGACAACACCTTATACCACCCGCTCCGACGGCAGGGGGCCGACATGGAGCAATAGTCTTTTCGAAGATGCGGCCGAATTTGCAATGGGAATGCGGCTGACGGTTAACAAGTTCAAGGAGAGAGCTCTGTGGCTGCTGGAAAAAGTTGCAGAACAGGGCTGTGTGGAGAAAAAGCTTGCCGAAAAGATACGCCAGGCAACTCTGGCTAATGATCCGGCCCAGGAAGCAATTGAACAACAGAGAGCCAACGTGGACGAACTTAAAAAGCAGTGCAAAAAGAGTAACTGTAACGAGTGCAGGTTTTTGTTGGATATTTCCGACCATCTTGTTCGCAAATCGGTTTGGGCTATGGGTGGAGACGGCTGGGCCTATGATATCGGTTATGGCGGGCTTGACCACGTTCTGGCAAGCGGTGTCGATATAAACGTGCTCGTTCTGGATACAGAGGTTTATTCGAACACAGGCGGACAAATGTCGAAATCAACACCGAGGGCTGCGGTCGCCAAATTTGCGGCAGGAGGTAAACCCGCTCCCAAAAAAGACCTTGGATTGCTCGCTATGACTTACGGTAATATTTATGTAGCTAAAGTGGCCATGGGCGCAAATACCAATCAAACAGTCAAGGCTTTTATCGAGGCCGAGGCATATCCCGGACCTTCGCTGATAATTGCATACTCACACTGCATCGCTCACGGTATTAATATGACAATGGGTAATCAGGAGCAGAAAAAGGCCGTATCCTGCGGACACTGGCCGCTGTTTAGATTCGATCCAAAGCTTATAGAGCAGGGCAAGAATCCGTTGCAGCTTGATTCGAAGAGTCCAACCACCGAATTTGCGGACTATGCCTATGGCGAAAACCGTTATCGTTCACTTAAGCAGTCAAAGCCTGAAGTAGCTGCAGAGCTAATGAAGCTTGCCAGTAACGACGCGGCACAGAGATATGCTTTAATGGAGCAGCTTGCAAATTTGAAATGCGATAAATAAAAATTGGAGGTGTGAAGGAAATGAGTAATCGGATATTAATAACAATTTGTTTGATATTTGTGACTATTTTTCTTTTTGCTGGATGTCAGCAGAAACAAGAGAAAGAAGTGGATATCTTCGCTCGTGAACCGAACCTCCTAACGATAAGTATTCCATCCGATTATGCATCTGAGGCAATTGAATCCGCCGGAGGACTGGATACATGGATCAGGACTATCGAGCTAAATCTTGATAGCGTGGTCACTTTTTATCAGCCTGACGACAGTTTATACCTGACAGAGCAGCACTATGATATTTATCCCTGGTCCAATTCCATCGAGATTTCAGGTAAAGAACCCCAGGGCAACATTATATGGAGATTGCGGCAGGGGCAGTTTGAAGTTTTACAGGGAAGCGGGCGCATTAACAACTCTATGAGCTTACTGGATAATCAATGTTTCGCCGAAGCGATTCTAAGCATCGTCACTGCACCGATACGTTTGATAGACAAGTCGGTCGAGTTAACCAAACATAGCAATCCGGTCAAAGTGCAAGGCCAGTGGTATGACCCAATCGAAAGACGCAGCAGGCCAAATATCGAATTAATCCTGCGAATTCCAAAAGCTGTTTTTTATCAAAACAGAGACAGCTCATTAATAGATATGCTTTGGATTGCCTGTCTGGGAGGGGATCAGTTTTTGATGGTTCGCGGTTACGATTATCATGAGATTGAAAAGGGGGGTGTCATAATCCCCGATAAAATAGAAATATTCTCAACCGATTCCGAGGGCGATTTACAAAAGCGCCTTGTAAAAATAGATTTCAAGTAGTCCAGGCACTCTTTAAAAAATGTAAGGCGGCCGGACCAAATCGATCCGACCGCCTTTTTTCACTCACATCTAACTATGCAATCCCAGTTTGGGATTACATCAAGTATTTAACTATCTTAGTTCTGCTGCATCTGCATCTGTTGCATATTCTGTTGTTGCATCATCATAAAGGCACCCATTATTTCAGCCAAGTGCTCTTTTGGTACAGCTATATCCACAACCAATTTTCCGTCTCCGGCTTTACCGGCTACTATAATATTGCTCTTGGTCGGTGCGTCTATCTTCGGGATCGGTATGGGCATGAAAGTTGTCGCCATTTTGAATACCCGAATCAAATTAAACGTTAACAGGAAATCAGCTTTATCTGCCCCCGGCAATAATGCCATTGCAGTTTTCGTCTCAGGGCCAATCTGTTTTTGGCTACCGACCTGTACCTGATCGATCAATTCACGGACATTTGAATCGACATCTCCACCGGCGGCGCAAACGAATAAATCCTTGACAATGCCCCATCGATAATCAAATCCATCACCGTACATAGCTGTTATCATCTGGGCCTGTGGTGTTCCGGCCTGGGTGGATTTCATCGACAGCTTAGCTGAATCTATTGAAACACCTTTGTAGCTGTCAATTCCACGCTTTACTTCGAAGCTTGTTTCCATTCCGAGGCTCTTATAAAAGTCCATGATGCCACTGGTTGTCATCATTTCCACCGCCTTTTCAATCAACGGATTGAATTTTTCCGCATCTTTTAAGGCAACAACATATTTGATCACAAAAGGTGGCTTACTATTAGGGTCTGTTGACACAGAATACGCTACCGGCCCTGCGAGACAGTCAAGGACATTATTCGTCAGCGCTTTCATTTCTGTAACTTTTTCTTCGCTAAAAGTATCCCCTCCCATAGCTGCCATAATATCAATACTGCAGGTTTGAAGCTGCTTCATAAAGGGTGCACTCATACTACTTCCATAATTCATCATTGCCCCATCTTCCATATAGCCAAGAAGAGTGTTCTGCTTCTGTGATGAGGCATCTGCGACAAACATCTTTGCCATTTTCGTCTCGGGGACAGCGTATATGGTTTTGGTAATATTCAGAACATTCGGCTTTGGATTGATAGCTATACTAACAGATTGCGTTTCTTTTAACAGTGTATCAATAACAGTCAGGTACATGTTAAAAATATTCTGTATGTTACCAAACGGTCCTTGCTGGCCGCTTTCTTCGAGGCCTTTCATCATCGTTTTCATCTCGTTGATTTTATTGGTTACAAGGGGACCAAAAGTTTTTGAAACCTGCTGCATGTTACTATAAATCCATAACGGCTCCGCCGTAGCCTGCTTCATATGGTCGGCCTTGAGAGTGCCGGCAAGTCCCTTTGCATCAGCCGCCGAAACTTCCTTTGCCATCGCAACAAGTTTTTCATAATCATTCACCCAGGATAAAAGTGCATAGTTACCCGACTGGACGACCAGCATAAAAGGTTCTTCATTTTTTGTTATTTTGGAAACACCTTTATCATCAGGCTGGCCACAATTAGGATTGCCGTCAATGAGTTGTTTGTAATCTGTAACAGGGGCCAGTATGCCGACGAACATATTTGGAATTTGCTCGGCCTGCCCCATCTCACCGGGTAAAGCCACGCCGAATAATGCGAAACTTCCACCGGTATTTAAACCGCTCAGTTGCGGACTACCCAACAGGTTCATCAACTGCCCGCGTACTAACATCGATATGCCCATAGGCATGGGCGAAGCGCCGGCGAGAAACTGGTCCATTTGATTCATAGTGTTATCAAAATTGTTAATTTGGACGCAAAAGACTGACTCGGCAGGGACCATTTTAAGTAACTTCTCGCTCCCGGGACTTTGGGCCCATAGTGTTGCAGTAAAAACAAATAAAATCGTCAGACAAACAGCGGTAAAATTTCTCACACTTCTTGTTTTGAACATTGTCTTACCTCCATAAATTAAATCTATTTAACCTGCACTTCTGCTAATGAAACAAGGGATCTTCTAAAATGAAGAACGCACATTCTAACAAAAAATTGTAAATAAACTCATAAAAAATCCTAAATTTTTTAAAAGCTTAACTTAATGGAAATTTTTTACCTTTAAAACGGTCGATTTATCTATACTGAGACCAAATTAATTATCGGCCCCAAACTGATATTACAGGATTGACAGGTTTCATATATATATAAAGCCTCATCTACCCTATTAATGCACATTTCCACATGAACAGATTCGATGCAACAATATCACCAGGACATTCTGCCCTATAAATGCTTTACAAGCTTATAGTTGTAGTTGCAAAAAACATAATTTCGGCCGAGAACTTAAGTAATCGATACATTCAATTTAACTGTAATTGACGGCCCCACACAGGCCTAAACCGACGTTTAATTTCTTTGTAATAGTGCTTTTATGATGATTAAAAAAAGTTAAGCGGCTAAGACATTAAACCGATAAATCTGTTCGTATGACGATGTTTTTGTCTATACATAAGTCTTTAATTATTAGTACGTAGATAACATTTTTGGAATTTAATTGCCATGTACAACACAGTAACTAAAAAATATAAAATAATTAGTTACTCTTTATTCGTAATTTCCCTGTTCCTTCTGGCAATTACATCCGGATGTGGCAACAAGTTTTTTGATCCCACGCAGGTTGGTCGCTTTCGAACTGTTCCCTCGGTCAATGTAATACTTGATTCTCTGGGTGTTGCGGAAGAGACTCCCATTGCGTGGGAAGAAGGAGAAGAACCCAAACCGATAGATACACTGCCTAACATTACCGATTACACATTTCGAGCCGGAGACGTCGTTAGAGTTAATATATATGAATTACTCGGCTATGGAACGCAATTTATCAATGATTACATAGTGACCGAGACCGGAAAAATATCAATACAGGAAGTTGGAGTTGTCGAGGCGAAAGGACTGACTGAGACACAGCTCGAAGATAAAATTAAGGAAATCCTGTCGCCAAACTTACTGAAGAATCCTTTAGTTACCGTAACATTGATAAGCTCACAACAGCGGGCATTCTCAATATTGGGTGACGGTGTGCTCGCTCCGAGCAGGTACATTATTCCCCGGTACAATTTCAGGCTGACTGATGCACTCGCAATGGCAAGCGGGATAAGCCAGTTTAACGTAAGCTACATATATGTTTCACGACCTTTGGAGAACGAAAATACAATACAACCGATGAGCAAACTCGGCACCGGCGATCCTGAGTTCAAGACAACCGGATATAGAACCGCAACATCGAAACAACAAAGACAACAGCTCACTCCGACCAAAGCGCAAAATCAATTCCAGTGGCCGGAAAGCAGGGTGGTAATTTCTTCGTCCGAAATGATAACCAACAACAAATCCGCCGGGATTCCCGAAGGTTTTAAACTTTTCAATACCCGTACACAGAATCGGGCCAGCGGAGGAACCGTCCTGCAATTGTCTGATATGCCGACTACAAATGCCATCGATAATCCGGTAAGCGTCCAGGAAGTACTGAGAACTCTTTCTGAAAGATCAGGAAGAACAACTCAAACAAGTGCAAATGTAAATACAAATAATTCATACACACCCGCGGCTAACAACAACGGGCGGACAAATATACAAATGAATCAAAACGGGAGATTCAGATCATCCCCCGGCTCAGTCACCGTCAGTACAACAAGTGAGTTGTCGGAAACAGATAATCAAGGACATATAGAATGGGTATTCCAAAACGGCAAATGGGTACCGGTACAAACAGGTCCCGCCGAACCCACCAGGCCAGTACAAAATCAAATAGAAAACGGTCATATTGAGTGGGTATTCAAGAACGGTAAATGGGTACCTGTTCAGGTCGGTGAATCCATACCGAAAGAACCTGTTATACCTGAACAACCTCAACAACAGTATATAGCTCCTCCCGAAGAAGTGGCGGCACCGGATTTCGGCTGGGCGGAACAGGGCGCCAAATCGCGATTGATAAAGATACCGACCGACAAGCTGCTTGCCGGTGACTCAAGATACAATATCGTTATAAAGCCCGGTGACACTATTTTTGTGCCTGTAGATATAGTCGGCGAATTTTATATTATGGGAAACGTAAATGGTACTGGTACCATTCCCTTAACAGGTCGCCCCATGACCCTGAAGCAGGCAATAGCCGCCGCCGGTGGTTTTTCGGCTCTGGCATGGCCGAAGCGTTGTGAAGTAATAAGAAGAATCGGCAGAAAGAAAGAAGAAATCGTTATGGTGGATTTGGATAAAATCTACAACGGTGAGCAACCTGATTTCTTTATTAAACCGCATGATTTAATTAATGTCGGCACTCATGCTACCGCCACATGGCGTGCAGTTTTACGGAACTCGTTCAGGGCTACTTATGGATTTGGCTTCGTTTATGATCGTAATTTTGCCGACAGAGATTTTTATACTCGCAGACCGATTCCAAACTGGTTCTAAAGACTTAATATGATTAAGCTCAGAACTGTGGAAACACACAGTTCTATTTTTATATAGAAATGCTTAAAGTTTTAATATCGTGGACAATATCACATCTCAAATCTCAGAGGAATCCCACTTTGCCGGGACTATGTTCTTCAGCAGGATGCAAAACAGACATCCGGCAAACCATCGTGCGGTGGGAACGAAAACACAGGGTACACGTACGCCCAGGCATAAATGGCGAGAGCTTGGATCACACAATTACATTAAGATAGCGATAATAGGTGGGCTGTTCTGGTATCTTTTTCACAGAGAAATCGACGGTATTGTTTACCAATGGATTACCGACAGTAGCTGGTCGCACGGTTTTCTGATACCTTTTTTCAGCTTGTACTTCATCAATCAGCATAAGAAAGAAATATTAAATCTTCAAACCAAACCGAATTATCTCGGACTGCCTTTTCTGGCATTCGCGATTTTATTTTATATCTTTAATATAGTCAGTCCTTCCGGATGGGCGTATTTTCGGTCGTTATCCATGATTGCTGCCCTCGGGGCGGTCGTGCTGTTTTTGGGCGGCTGGAATTTGGTGCGATATACATGGCTGCCGATCGCTTTTCTGATATTTGCAATACCACTGCCGGGCAGAATATACAGAGGGATCACCATACCCATGCGACAATGGGCGGCCACCGCGGCAGCCGGTCTTCTCAATTTAATTGCCGATATGGAAGCAACGGCAAGAGGTGTGGTTATTGATGTCATATACAAGGGCCAGCGACTGGAACCTTCACTGGACGTTGCCGAAGCCTGCAGCGGGATGCGGCTGTTGATGGCGTTCCTGGCTCTGGGTATCGCTATGGCTTATTTGCACTACAGGCCTCTGTGGCAGCGAATTATACTTTTAGCCAGTACCGTACCTATTGCAATATTCTGCAATATCGTAAGGGTAACGATTACGGGATTTATTTATGTTCTGATACATCCAAAATATACTCAGGGTATCTATCACGATGCCCTCGGGATGTCGATGCTGCCGTTGGCTTTTTGTTTATACGGTTTACTCGCATGGTTCATGTCAAATTTGTTTATTGACGAAGGTGGAGCGGCCCGGGAGGACATTGTTGTCCGCAGCCGTGACTCGTGATGAAAAATACAGAAAATAATATCCACGTTTATTTGCAGCCCGCTTTTGTTATTTGTGTTGCGATACTCGCAACCGCCGGCGCGGGGATGTCGGTTACTATCAACAAGCTCGGTTTATACCTGAAGAAAGAACCGATACCGTTGAAAAAATCCCTGGACCTTCTGGATGAAGACGGTCTGTCCCAATATAAAGTCGAAGAAAACAACAAGTTCAAAATAGAAAATGAGGAAGTGGTCGAAGCATTAGGTACCAAAGAATATATTCAGTGGATTCTTGAAGACACTAATGCTGAAATAAACAGTCCGGTTAAAAATTGTCTTTTATTTATCACATATTATGACTGCCCGGACAGAATACCACATGTGCCGGAAGAGTGTTATGTCGGTAGCGGATTCCAGCGATTGGCATCTGATAGTGTGACTCTGGAAATAAACAAGAACAACGGTTCAAAAAGAAAAATCCCCGGAAAGTATCTTATCTTCGGCAGCTCCAGAGCCAATATCTGGCAGAGCAAAGAGAAGTTTCCGGTACTTTATTTATTCAGAGTAAACGGCGAATACGCCGGCAGCAGAGAAGATGCTCGTATAGCTCTGAATAAGAACCTTTTTGGTAAATCTTCGTACTTTAGCAAGGTAGAACTGGCTTTTAACCAGAGTTCAGTCCCGCCGAGTAAAGAGGAAACAGTCGCAGCATGTGAAGAGTTTTTATCCGTAATTTTACCCATCCTGGAGAACGAACACTGGCCCGATCTTGAACAGTAAAACGAGCTATAAAATTAAGTAATGAATGATAAAGGTAAAATCAAATAAAGATATGCAATAAGTATTTTTACGAGGTAGATATATGCCGCAGAGGAGGTTAAACAAAAAAGTAGCACTGATAGGTTCGGCGGTTTTTGCAGTTGTCGTTCTGGTTTCTATTTTAGTAGTACTCACGGCCAACAGAGATCCTGAAAAACTCTTACAAGATGCTCAAACAGCACTTGCAGCCGCTCATCAGGCCACCGACGACCGAACAAAAGAGCAAAATTACGACAGGGCCGAACGCAACTTTCACAGAGCATATTCACGTGCAGATACCGATGAGCTCAGACAGGAAATACTTTTCACGATGTTGGATATGTATCTCGAAACCCAGGAATGGCCTTTTATTCTGACATGCTGGGATGAAATAATAAATATCAATCCGAACAATGCTAAAGCCCGATACGGCCGGCTCAGGTATTTTCAAATAATAGGCGAAAGTGGAGTAAGCGGAGTTTGGCAGCGCGTATGCGAGGACGCTTCCGAGTTTTTGAAAATAGCAGAAAACACAGAGCTGCTTATGGAAGAAACGGCCCAGTGGGATGTCCCCGGATTGGAACGAAAAGAAACCGGCCGTCATTACCTCGGACCATATTTATATCTGCTCAGAGGCATCGGTTCGCTCGAAATGGCGCGCCAGGGTGCAGTGACAAATAAAGAGGAAGTTCTCACACAGGCGGTCAATGATTTGGAAAAAGCACAACAGCTTGACCCGAATAATATCGATACCTACTGGCACCTGGCACGGGCGGCCGTCGCCAAAGGTGAAATACTTGCTTCATTAGGCAACTTCAATGAAAGGGATGAGGCCTTAAAGCAGGCTGAAGAATTTTTGAGGCAGGCGGTCGAAATTTCTCACTCGAATCCGAGAGCACATATAAATCTGTTACAGCTAAAGCTCATGCTGGCAAGAAACAGCGATCCCGAGTCGCGTATAAAGCAACTCAGGTCTCTTGAAACCGACTTTTTAACACTGGCAAACAAGTTCAGCACCAATGCAAAGGTGTTCTCTGCACTTTCTGAATTTTATCTGATGTATTCGAAATTTTCCGGTCCCGCCTTAAGTCATGGAAATCTCAATAATGCAATTGAAGCAATCGAAAAGGCAATGTCTCTGGACGGTCAAAATGTAATTTATTCAATCAACGCCTCCGATTTGTACTATCGCAGGTTCTCATCGTATCAGCAGGAATCGGATATCGACAAGGCAATAGAAATCGCCAAAGAAGCACTGACTTTGCCGGAGGCTCAGAACATATCCGGTCCAAAACATCAAACAAGAATTATCAATAGATTCCAGCTATATTCATTTCTGGTAAACTGTTATATTGAGCAGATACTTGAATCCCGAGTACAGAAATCGGAATCACAAACCAAAACTTTAATCGCCAATGTAGAGAATGCCGTACACGAAATCGAACAGATTCTCGGCAGTAATGAAGAGCCGCTGGTTATAAAATGGCAGGGTATGCTCGAATTAGCCAGGGGTAATCGTAAAGCCGCTGTTCAACAACTATATTCAGCTTACGAACAACTCAAGGCCCTTAAACCTTCCAAACCACCCTGGCCGCGAGATACGGAATTCGCTAATCTATCTTATACCCTTGCGAAGATTTTCAAAAATTCTTCTGAAAGCGGCGCGGTCAGAGAATTTCTGATAAGTGCGCTCCATTCGGGAATTTCGGACATTAAACCTGAAGCTCAACTGGATTATGCCGAGATTGCTTTGGACTATATTCCATGGACGGAAGTAATTCAGCATATAAACGCATTTGAGGAGTCCAACGGCCCCAGCCCAAAAAGTCGAAATCTTCTTATCAAAACTTACATCCGGGCAATGCAATTCGACGACGCCGAAAAAGAACTGGCCAAAATACAGGAACAAAACACTGATAAGATTAAACTTCAACTGGAGTTAGTCCAGGCCCGGATTAAACAAATTCAACTGGCGATAGCGCAAAAGAACAAACAGGACAGTTTGATCCCGCAAAAGACAGAACCGGACGAAGAAGAATCCTCATACATCCGGCTCGAAGACAACCAATACGCGACAAAAGAATTGAAGGACTATATACAGCAAAAAGCCGAGTTGACCCGGAAACTTCTTGCAACAGAACCGAATGCAGTTGGAAAATCTTTGCTAATCAGTATCTGCAGGAATTACACAGCACAGGGAGAACTGAATCAGGTCAATGATTTTATCAACCGATATTTAGAACACTTCCCGGATAATACCGCCGCTCTTGTTTACAGACGGATTCTGCAAGAGCCCTCACCCCGGGATGTTCCACTGCAAAAATATAAGGATATAGAAGAGCAAGTGCTTCTGGGTCTTTCCGATTCGGTCGATAAGTCTCTGCAGCTCGGTATATTTTACCATAGAAATAACCAGTTCGATAAAACAACCAAATATCTCACAGATACAATTGCAAAGGCAACCTCAAAAGAACATGCACCGGAGGACCCGGAGATTGAGCAGATAAAAATCGCCGTTGACTATATTTTCAATATAGCCCTGACAACGAATGACTGGGACCTAGCCGAACGTACCATCAAAACAGCCCGCGATGAAGACATCGACGGCTGCCGGGGAATGGTTTATGAATCACGTCTAGCCGCAGCAAAAGGTGATTACAAAAACGCACTGGCTAAAATCGACGAATGTCTGAAGCAAAGACCGGTCTTTTCACTCGCATATCTGCTGAGAAGTAATATTAACGCCGCCCTTGGAAACGAATCGGCGTCAGCTAAAGACATTCGCGAGGCGGCATATCTGAATCCTCTGGACGGTACAATAGCAAAAGGAGCGGCGATTGCTTTGTACAATCGTAATCAAAATCTGGGTGACAACGTTTTACCGAATCAGGTCACCGAAACCAGAAAATCTCTGGAAAGAGCAATCGCACTTAATCTCGGCGACCTGGAATTGCTAAGCTTGTATGCCGAGTTCATAGCCCCTACGGAACCGCTAAGGGCGGTTGCGATTCGGCAGGATATACAGGATGCTCAACCCGACATGGAAAACGCCTTGCTGCTCGGAAAACTGGCGACGGAGGTGGCTCTCAAACAAATCGCCACGGAAAGTAAAGAAGCGTTGTTCGATATTGCCGAATCGGCTTTCGAACAGGCAAGAAATATAAATCCTAAAGACAAGAGGATGCTCTATTACTTTGCCGATTATCTAAGAGCAAGAGGACTGGAAGATGATGCAATGAAGCTGCTGAAAGAATCGCAGGATGAGCAATTGCTTTGGGATCATTATTTTCAGCTCGGCCGCTATGAAGATGCCATGATAATTTTAGAGAAAGCATATAAAAACAACTCCAAAGATATCAGGATACTCAAGGGTCTGATGCAGGTTGCAGAAAAAACCGCCGATCAGGAATCCGTAAAAAAATATTCGGAAAAACTCATTCAACTCGAAGATACCTTAGACAATCATCTTGCGCAAATCCAGGCATATCTGCGGACCGGTCTTATTAAAGAAGCCGAATACAAATTACAAAGTATCAAAGAGAAATACCCTAACGAATCCAGAATATTACTGCTGCAGGCATGGTTGTTAATGAAACAGGGGCAACTGGAAAAAGCCTTAAAGCTGACAAACCAAAATCTCCAGACCGACAAGGACAACGCGGTGGCATGGCGTTTAAGAGGCGAAATTAATATCAACCTGGCAGAATATGATAAAGCAATCAGCGACCTGAGAACAAGCAAGTTGTTATCAGATGACCCGATAATCAGGGTTTCTCTGGCAAGAGCTTATCTGAATGCGAGAAGATATGAAGATGCCATAACAGAACTTAAAAATGCCATTATCGGGCCAACTGCGCCCCGGGAAGCAAGATTACTGCTTGAACATATATACACACTGCTCGATAGAAACGAAGCACTGAACAGATTTTACGATGATACGCTGGAGAAATTTCCCGATAGTGCGGACTGGATCAACCGCGCCGCCGCTTTCGCCCTGAAGACGGGCCGATATGAAAAAGCCGAGCAATTATACAAAAAAGCCTGCCAGATAAGAAGCCAGATCGACCCCGGCCAAAGCCCCGAAGAACTAATAGGGGACCTGTTATATGCAAGGGCGTTCGATGGTTATCTCAAGGCATTGCTGATGGGGGCCGGAGAGCAAAGTTCCAATAACTGGAATCCAGAGAAGGCAAATCAGGTTATCGAAGAGTGTAAAAAGTATCTCAACAGCAGTTTTGCACCTATAGCATATTTACGCATGGCCGAAGCAAACTATAACCTCGGAAATAAAACAAACACCGCTGAATATTGCAGAGTAGCCATCGACAAAACCGGGACAAATGAGGCACTCGCCTCCGAGGTCCTGATGAGAATGTTTCTGATGCTCGGAGCGGATGAAGTTACGAATTACTGTAAACAAAGGCTTGAAACCAATCCTGACTCAATCGCCGCCAATTTTGTTATGTTTAATTTGGTAAACATAAAGGGTGAATATATTAAGGCCCTGGATTATATCAATAAATGCATCGAGCTTATAGGTCCGGAAAATCCGAACAGGATTAATTATATAACCAAAAAAGTGGATACTTTGATCCGGGCCTACGAACAAACATCCGATAACAAATATATCGAAATGGCCATCTCAGTTTACGAAAGTCTCCTCTCTGAAATGCCGAAGAATATCAATGTTCTGAATAATTTTGCGTACCTGCTTGCGGATCACGATCAGAGGCTGCCGGAAGCTTTACAATATGCAAAACAGGCATTGGACGCAAAACCGAATGACCCGGGTATCATGGATACTTATGCTTATGTGTTGCATAAAAACGGCAAAAATACGGAGGCAAGCGAATTTGTGGATGCTGCCCTGCAGCAATACAACGAGCAGAAAATAAATCTCATACCACCGGAGGTGTACGAGCACAAAGGCATGATAAAGGAAAAAACAGGAGAAAAAGACGAAGCACTTGCTGCTTACAGGATGGCGCTGGAAACTGGTAGTGACAGACTGTCCGAGACAGACCGCCGGCGCATAAACAAAGCTATTGAGCGTGTCTCGCCCTGATTTTCCTTACAATAAGCATGAAGTTGTATTTATGAACCGATACATACTTCATCTTTTAACTCTATACGGAGATTGAAATGGCAGAAGTAAAACCAAAAACTTCAAACAGGCCGGTCACACCGAATGTGCTCAGACCGGCTGCGCCGGTTTCGCTCACAACAAAAGAAGTTCTTGGAATTCTGCGACGTCATATTCTGCTGATAATTATTTGTACGATATTAGGTCTTTCCGCCGGGGGAGGAATCTGGAAACTCTTACAGAATTACTCTCCAAAATACACTGCAAGAACCTATATCCAGGTACTCTCACCAGTACCGACGGACCCCATGACCATAGGTACCGCCCAGCTCCAAAAGGATATCCTGTACAATCACCGCCAATCCATAGCCAATCTTATAAAACAGCAAAGCACTCTGCAGGAGTTGGTGGCCCGAAACAATGTCAAGCAAACAGACTGGTTCCAGGAAAGAGAAGGCAGTATCAGAAAAGCTGTCAGGTATCTGGACAGGCATTTCGGTGCATTCGCACATAGAGACAGTGAATTCGTGGAAATATCGATGACGTGCCGTGAAGCAGAGGAAGCGGCGAATATAGTCAACGAAATGCTGGATTTATTTCTGAAAAAGCGAGGGGCTACGGAAAAGGGAGAAGTATCTCAAAGACTAATAGAGCTTGAGAATCAAAAGACAAACGTAGAAACAGAATTAAGAGCGGCCGAAGCAAGCCTGGACGACGTACGCAAGGCATCAGAAATAAGCGACCTTGAAATGCCTATCGGACGCAACTTCCAGCATACAATCACATTAACGCTGAATAACCTGGAACTGCAAAAAACCGATCTCGAACTTGCTATAAAGCAACTTAGCGCCGATATCGGCAATCTTCAAAGATTGGCCACCGAACCGATCAACGAACAGATTGAATACGCTATAGAGCAAGACCCGGTCATGTTGACACTTGCTCAGCAACTTGTCTTTCAGGAGGCCGAGCTCTCAGGAATACTCACGAGATTCGGTGAAAATCACAGGGATGTACGCCAAATGCGGGAGTCAATTAGCGAAATCGAACAAAAACGGAAACTCAGGAAGGATGAAATTGCAGAACAGACACGACTGGCAAATCTCCAAAACGCAAGAGACAGTTTGGTCGTTCTTCAGGAAAGGTTCGAGGAACTGGAAAACCTTCGACTTGAAGCAGAGGCCAAAAAAAGAAACCTCGACGAAGCCCGCATACAGTACGATCAAAGGGTAAAAATAAGAGATGAAAGAATCGAAATGCTCGATAAAATCAAAGAGCAGATCGAGAAATGGAAAATGATTGCCAATGATCCGGAGACCCCGAAAGTACAGGCGGTCGGACTGGCCCCGAGACCCCTGGAAATGGTGTTCTCCCGTCAATGGTGGCTTTGGCTTCCAAGCGGATGGATGTTAGGTATTATGTTCGGTATAAGCCTTGCCTTCCTAATCGAGCTGGCCAATGACCTTGTACGAACACCGAGCGACATTGCCAGGTACGTTCGAGTCCCGCTTCTGGCGATTATTCCCGATGCTTCCGAAGATAATCAGGTTAAAAAGATCGAACTCTGTCACGCCGTCCGCAAGGCTCCTTATTCTATTATCAGCGAATCTTACAGACGATGCCGCACGAACTTGAAGCTCTCGGTCCCGGCGGAGTCTTTGAAGACTATCCTTGTTACCAGTGGTATGGCAGGTGACGGTAAAACTTCCACGGCGGTCAATCTTGCGACCACCTTTGTCGCCGCAGGCAAGAAAGTGCTGCTCGTTGACGGCAATTTCAGGCAGCCAAATCTGCATATGCTGTTCCCGAAGGTTCATACCAACAATTCAGGCGCTGTGCATTTGGATTTAGGCTTAAGCAGCGTGCTGATGCGTCAGTGTGATTCCGATGAAGCCGTCAGGACCAGCGAAATAGAGGGCCTTGATATAATCGATGCCGGCCCAATTCCCGCCAATCCGGCTGAGTTGCTCAGCAGTGCTCTAATGGAAGAGTTACTCAAAGGACTACGTAAAAAATACGACCATATCATTATAGACGGCCCGCCGGTTCTGCTTGTCAGCGATGCTACGGTTTTGGCCGGGCTTGTCGATGCCACTCTTGTCGTATTCAACGCCACCGCCACAAGCAGAGGCGCCGCCCAGAGAACAATTCGAGAGCTCAAAGATGTGAATGCCACAATAGTCGGTTGCATTTTATTTGCCGCAAGAGCTATAAAAGGCGGCTATTTCCAGGAACAGTACAAGTCATATCGTAAATATCAAAAAGCACAACTGGCCCGAAGCAAGGCATAAACAAATTCACCATTTCCGAAAAAAAGCGTTTGCTTCGATACTTCTGCAAGAGTATCATTATACCTTAAGCTATGATTGCCTTTCAAAATGGCAGGCATGAATATTTCCGAGGGTATTCCTAATTCGATAGAGGCAAGCTAATGGAAAAATTCTTAGTGACTGGTGGCGCCGGTTTTATCGGCTCGAATATCTGTAAAAAACTCGTCTCGGAAGGCTGTTTCGTAAGAGTGGTTGACAACCTGCTCACGGGGAAGAAAAGCAACCTTGCCGATATTATAGACAAAATCGAATTCATTGAAGCCGACATGGGTGATGAACAAATCGCCGTCTCAGCGATGAAAAACATTGATGTTGTTCTTCACCAGGGGGCCCTGCCGTCCGTCCCTCTAAGCATCGATGATCCCGCCGCCACACATAAACACTGCGTCGATGCAACCTTTACACTTCTTTTAGCGGCGCGCCGGACCGGCGTCAAGCGTTTCGTATATGCCGCAAGCTCCTCAGCCTATGGCGATTCACCAACTTCGCCGAAAGTTGAAACAATGACACCTAATCCTCTATCGCCTTATGCGGTCAGCAAGCTCGTAGGCGAATATTATTGCTCGGTTTTCTCGCAGGTTTTCGACCTTGAGACCATATCCCTTCGATATTTCAACGTTTTCGGCCCTAACCAGGATCCCAAGAGCCAGTATGCCGCTGCAATACCCGCATTTGTGACATCCATATTGAAAGACCAGCCGCCAACCATATACGGTGACGGTGAACAGAGTCGCGATTTCACGTATATAGATAATGTCGTCGAGGCCAACTTACTGGCCGCCGGGGCCAAACAAACCGAAGGCCAGGTCATTAACGTCGCCTGCGGCCGGGCCGTCACCGTAAATAAAATTATCGATATGATTAACGATTTTCTCGGCAAAAACATAAAACCGATATACACCGATCCACGTCCCGGCGATGTAAAGCATTCGCTTGCAGATATCACTAAGGCACAAAATATTTTAGGCTATAAACCTTCTGTTTCTTTTGAAGCGGGTCTCCAAAAAGCGATAGAATGGTATCGCCATAATCTGCTGTGAATAACTAAAGCAATAACAATTTGACTGCTTACCAATATCTTCGGATACTGAATCGGGCAAAACAGGTTACAATAAAATTCCGGCATCTGACCGGCTTAAAACAGCGGTTGACATCGGCGGCTAAGTTGCTTAAAATTCCCGAATTGAGATAAATCCGAAAGGAATCAGATATGCATTTAAGAGGCGTCGTACTTGCAGGAGGCACAGGCTCACGGCTTATGCCGCTTACCAAGGTCACAAACAAACACCTGTTACCGGTGGGACAAAAACCGATGATTTATTATCCCATCGAAAAAATGATCTCGATCGGCATCGAGGAAATTTTGATCGTAACCGGTGTTGACCATATGGGAGATGTTGTTAACCTGCTGGGTTCCGGCAAAGATTTCAACTGCCGATTTACATACAAAGTCCAGGACCAGGCGGGAGGAATTGCACAGGCGCTGGCATTAGCCGAGAATTTTGCGGACAATCAGCCCCTTGTCGTCATACTTGGTGACAATATTTTTCAGGACAGCCTTAAAAACTATGCCGATAAATTCATGGCCCGGAAAAACGGAGCAAGAATATTACTCAAGCAGGTATCCTGTCCACAGCGTTTCGGCGTTCCCGAATTTATTGATGGTAAAATAGTCGGCATCGAAGAAAAGCCGAACGAGCCAAAATCCGATTATGCGGTAACGGGCATATATTTTTACGACGATAATGTATTTGATATAATAAGAACGCTCAAACCTTCGGATCGCGGCGAATATGAAATTACTCACGTCAACGATGCTTATATTACCAAAGGCCAATTAGATTACGATATTCTGGATGGCTGGTGGACGGACGCCGGCACATTCGAATCGCTCAACCGGGCAAGTGAATTAGTATCACAGAATTTTCCACAATAGTAAGATTAAGAAAATGAATGTCAAAGAAACGAAATTACCGGGAGTGCTTGTATTAGAGCCGGATGTATTCTCAGACCAAAGGGGATATTTTTTAGAGACATGGAACTCTAAGCGTTATGAAAACGCCGGCATTACAGGTCCCTTCGTACAGGACAATATATCATTTTCCACAAAGGGTGTTTTACGGGGCCTGCATTATCAATACCCTCAATCACAAGGTAAACTCGTACAGGTTCTATCAGGTCAGGTAGTGGATATAGCTGTCGATATTCGCGCCGGGTCACCGACTTACGGCCAGTGGTTCAGCCAGGTGCTTTCAGATACCAACCATAAACAGCTTTATATTCCACCTGGTTTTGCTCACGGCTATTGTGTTACAAGTGAAACTGCGGTCTTTTCATATAAGTGCACGGACTTCTATAACCCGGCCACCGAAAACGGCATCATCTGGAATGATCCCGACCTTAATATCGAGTGGCCGATTGCAAAACCGGTCCTGTCGGATAAAGACTCGAATTACGCCAGATTGAAAGACCTTGCACCGGAAAAAATACCGCATTTCGAGGGGCTCTGATGGTCTCTGATGATATCAGTATTTCCATCCTGGGCGGCAAAGGAATGCTTGGCTCAGATATTGCAAATATCTGCCGCCAGCGGGGCATCAATACAACAATCCTCGATTTACCGGAATTCGACATCACAAATCCTCAACAACTGGCAGAAGCCGTCAAATCCACACAGATAATTGTCAATTGTGCGGCATATACAAATGTCGATGGCGCCGAAAACCAAATTGAATCGGCATACAAAATCAATGCAGAAGCCGTAGGGCGTCTTGGTGCTATGGCAAGAAAAGCCGATGTGTGGGTAATGCATATCAGCACGGATTTCGTTTTCGACGGCAGCTCGGACAAGCCCTATATCGAAACCGATCCTGCTAATCCTGTTAATACATACGGAAAAACCAAACTGGCGGGCGAGTATCTTTTATCTCAAAGCGGATGCAGACATTGTATATTGCGTGTTGAATGGACATACGGCTCCGCCGGTGATAATTTTGTGACCAGGTTGATTAAGCGTGCAAAAACCGGCGGGACATTGACGGTAGTTGACGACCAGGTCGGCTCACCTACCGCTACAATCGAAGTCGCTCAAACTATCTGTAAGCTTCTGAGCAATAAACCGGAGGGGATATTTCATCTTTCAAGCATCGGCTACGTGAGCCGATTCGAGATGGCCAAGTTTATATTTGACAAGCTCTCGATGGATGTTAATCTGTTGCCCTGTAAAACAAGCGATTATCCAAGCCCGGCGGCAAGGCCCCTGAACAGCCGTTTCGATTGCAGTAAGATCAAAGGCCTGCTCGATGAGCCGATCGAATCCTGGCAAGGCCCGCTGGAACGTTTTTTGAGGCAGTTATGAAAAAGATTCTGGTAACAGGCGGTGCAGGATTTATTGGAAGCAACTTTGTGCGAATGGCGCTGTCGGAACACCCCGATTGCTTTATCGTCAATCTTGATAAGTTAACTTACGCAGGTAATCTTGAGAACCTTGCCGAATTTTTGGAGCACCGCAACCACAAGTTCATAAAAGGTGATATTTGTGATGCTGCGCTGATCCAGAAAATCATCCATGAATATCAAATTGACGTAATAATTAATTTCGCCGCCGAAAGTCATGTGGACCGCTCAATCACCGGACCAAAGGTCTTTATCGAAACGAACATCACAGGTACGCTGACATTGCTCGAAGCGTCCCGTGATAAAAAGCTGGAACGATTCATTCAAATCTCGACTGATGAAGTATATGGTGCACTCGGTCCGGTAGGAAAATTTTCCGAACAAACACCGCTAAGCCCGAATTCGCCGTATTCAGCCAGCAAAGCGGCCGCCGACCATCTTGTCAGGGCGTTCGGCCATACATGGGGCCTTAAATATAACATCACCAGATGTTCAAACAATTATGGCCAATACCAGTTTCCGGAAAAAATGATTCCGCTGATGATTAATAACGCCTTAAATGACAAAGACTTACCGGTTTATGGCGACGGGCTGTACGTGCGCGACTGGCTCTATGTTTACGACCATTGCACCGCAATCTGGCAGGTATTGCAAAAAGCTCCTCCGGGGGAGATTTACAATATCGGCGGTTGTAACGAAAAGACAAATCTGGAAGTTATTGACGTAATCCTCAATCGCCTGGGCAAACCGAAATCGCTGATTAAGCACGTCACCGACAGGCCGGGGCACGATAGAAGATATGCCATCGATGCCGGCAAAATTATGAACGAACTCGGCTGGAAACCGTCGGTGAATTTCGAGGAAGGTATTAACAAAACCATCGACTGGTATCTTCAAAATTCGCAATGGCTCAACAACATAGTTTCAGGTGATTATCAGAAGTATTACCAATCGATGTATGGAAACCGCTAAACAGCCGTCTCAACAAGATCGCGATCCAGCGAATCGTCTTCTATCAATTCCTTTATCAGAGGCTTATTGAAAAAGCTTCGCAGCTTTCGCTCGGTTTTTTTTTGCGCACGTCGATGATTCAAATGTCTTTGTTTTGGCCGCATTCCCGCAGTCGCATGGGCAAGATGCTCCATATACTTCATCATCTCTGCGGTATCGATTACAGTGGCATGATAACCGTTTTCCTTGAGCTGGTAGTACATTTGTTCGCCTGCGGTATATCCTTTCCAGCGTCCCTCTTCCCGGAAACGCAGGCCCAAGCGTCTGATTGGCTCCGAACGGTACATAGCACAGTAATCTCGCGGGCACAGCTCCCGTTTTAATTGCCGTGCTTTGGAATCGCCCAACAAATTGCGACGTAGCCACAGCTTGGCTTTTTTTGTGTCCGTAATCTTCTTTGTAAATTCATATACCGGATGCCGCAACTCAAGCTTCCAGGCACCGACTGCGGCACATTTCGGATCGCTCTCCATAGGCGACAGTAACCTTTCCAGCCATCCCGGATGTTTAATAAGGGTATCGATATGCATAGTGATAAAATATTCACCTCGGCTATGTGCAAAACCCATGTCCATCGCCGTCATTAAAGCCTCGACCCAATTCACAGGAGTTTTTTCGCCGCGTTCAATCAACTTTATCCAGGACAAAGACCTAAGATAAGACAATGATTCGTCTTTTGAGCCATTGTCCACAACGATAACTTCGATTGGAATATTTTGTGTGAACTTTCGAATCGCCCGTAGGCAGGGCATTACCAGCTCCTTAACCTGCCAGTGCGGTATACAAATACTTACCAGAGGTTTTTTCTCAGCCATCTTATTAAGCCCCCATTTAAATCGTTATTACCCGAATTTAACACTTAACAGATAACAATTAACCTTTTTATCTTTAACTTAAACAACTACATGTTAAAATAGGTTACGCTTTAAGGCTAATCAAGGAATATGATTTGAATTTTAATAATATTCCGATTTTCTACAAAGTCAATATCTAAAAAACTCAGATTTTGAACTTTGTCGTAAAAATAATTACAGATAAAAGCTCGAAACGTATTCGTTCAATCAAAACTGTACCAACCGGAGGGAAAACAGAGTTTATATGATCAGAAAACATGATATAATTGAATCACATTTGTGAGTTGAATCAGCTTATGAAGGAAATGATAAGCAACATCGTATTTACCAAAAACAGGCCTCTACAACTGGAAGCTTATCTTGAGAGCCTTTATAAACATTTCCCGCAGGAACTTATACAAACATATATCATTTATAAAGTAGATATGTTCCACAATGAATATGAACAGGTTTTTAAGAAGTTTACTGGTTGTATTGTAGTTCAAGAAAAAGATTATCACAGTGACTTTTTGAGTATTATAAAACACATCGAGACAAAGTACATTTTGTTTGGCGTTGATGATGTTGTATTCTTCAATTCAATTGATTTGAATATTATCAATGAAACATTTGATAAAAATGAAGAAAATATTTTTGGTTTCTCGCTTAGATTCGGTCAGGAGATAATCGAAAACAGTAGAGACATTGTCAATAAAACTCTGGCAGGGGGGCAAACTGTTTTTTACCTCGACTGGACAAAGGGACAGACTCCAAATACTCGGTATCCGTTCGAGCTTTGTGCCACGGTTTACCACGCTAAGCTTGTCCGGGAAATTATAAAATCATCAATTAACAACAATCCATTGGCAGTTAAATTGTTCTCTCCGAGATCGGTCTTAATAAAAGTTCTGAAAAGGTTCAATGCCGCTAGGAAGGTTCTGAAAAGATTTGGTTACTTTTATAGCCCGAACACACTCGAGTCCTGGGTCTGCCGCTGGTGCAGAAACCATAGTGAACAAATAGCGAAGTATCTCTATTTCAAGAAATTCTGTGCCAGTGCAATACAGGTAAATATGGTTAATACTTCCACAGATAATGCTCATGAAGGAACAGATGAGTACACCGTTGAAAATCTTAATAATAAATATAAACAAGGTTATAGGCTTGATATCGATTATATAAATAAAAATAAACCGACTACTACACATATTGGACAGGAATATTTCAAACTCAAACAACTTTGAATCGCAATATAAAAAACGAGAGGACATGCTGATAGAATAATATAGAACCCTTTTGTTTACTTCTTCTTTAAATAAGGAATCCATGAATGCCTATAATAGATGAAAACTGGAAAATGAAGCGGAGGTACAATTGGTATTTAAAAATCCTGAGAAAATGCCATAAAGTCCGATTGAGAATGTTATTGCTCTCCAATCCCATTTCCGACAGCGAGATTGGTCAAAAAATCTATAACGAAAAACAGTTCATCATACAAGTCGCCTTTGGCGGGTTAGGCGACCATCTGATTTATTCATCGCTGCCTGAATTATTATGGAAGCAGAAAGGCATAAAAACATTTATTTCGAACAAATCTATTTTTCGCAGCAAGGCTATCCGCGATTTCATTTGGGGGCTGAATCCTTATGTTACATTTACAAATGAGAAGGGCTGGTACAGCTATAAAGCACTAAAGCATAATTTTCCAACGTTAGATGGTTATTTTCAGAACCTTTTAGGCCTACAAGCAGACGGGCTTCCAAAAATTTATTACAAGCCAAACATGATTAAGCAATTAAGAGGAAGAGTAATTGTTGATCCCTCATGCGGCGTAACGGGAAAAGCCAACGGTTATTTTGAACCTGACTTCTATAAAAGGTTCATTCAATACATCAAAGACAATGGAAAGAATTTCGTCTTAATTACTCATCTGCATTCAGGAACCAAAAAAGAATTACAAGAAATGATAATAAAAGAATTCCAACCGGATTGCTTTCAGGTTAAAACCATACAACAGTTGGCAGATGCCTTGTTTTCCGCAAAAGAGAGATACTTGCTTCATTCGGGCGCAGCATCTCTTTCAGCAGCATTGAAACTTGAAAGCAACATTGTGAACTATATTAAACCGTCGACTTATTACTCATTTAGATATGCCACGAACAGACATATACATTTATTATGAACTTTAACCTTGTAGTACTTAAACGCAATTGATGAAAAGCATAAAACGAATATTTATAATATCGGATTTTAAGGATGAATCGCCGCAATCAATACAAGTCCAGTCACGGATGTGGTGTAAAGGATTGATTCGTCTGGGCTTTGATGTACAAAGGTTCGGCTATAGAAATATCCTGCTTCAAAGCAGTCTTTTCCCTATTAAAAAATATGCACGTCGCCTCGCAAAACGAAAGGCCGATGCTTTACTCATAAAACAAATCAAAGGTTATCATCCAGATATTATACTCATCCTGAGCATGAAATACCTCGACGAAAACACGCTAACACAAATGCGACAGGCAGCATCTGACGCAATTTTTTGGGGACGTGATGAAGATCCATGGCCTGATAGAAATCCTGACAGACTAAAAATCGCACAAAAAACAGATATGGTAATAACAACAAGTGCAGGCAGATTTCTTAAAGTTTACAAAGACATCGGCATCCCACGATGCGCGTTTATACCGAATATGTGCGATCCCGATATACAATATCACTACAATGTGGACGACAAATGGAAAAACGATATTATTTTCACTGGCAAACCCGAACATACGAAACTCGACAGAAATAACGAACGCTTTGTCTTAACTCAAAAATTAAACCGATATCCAAATGCAAAAACTTATGGTTTCCCTGGAATACCAAAGGTTGAGGGGATGGATTACTTTTACGCTATAAGCGGAGCTAAAATCGGGATGAGCATAAATATTACAAATGACGTGGAACTTTATCATTCGGACCGGCTGATAAACTATATTTCCTGCGGTACGTTTACCTTGGCAAAAAGAGTTCCAAAAAGTGAATTGCTCTTTGAAGACAAAAAACACCTGCGCTATTTCGATACGACAGAACATTTTTTTGAACTTGCAGACTGGTATCTGAAACATGATGATGAGAGAAAGAAAATATCTGCCGCCGGAATGGAACACGCACACAAAGAATTTAACTGTACAAGAATAGTAGGACTTGTTATGGACCTCATCGAAAAAGGAAATTACGATGCCCCCTGGGCTGTGATTTTGTAATCCTTTATCACTTGTTACTGGATTTAGACTGGTTTGAGGATGAAAGTAGAATTAGATAAGTTAATTAAAGATAATAAACAACTAATTATCGAGCTGGGGTGCGGCCAGAAGACGAAGCCGGGCAGGATTACGGTTGATAAAGTCGATTTGCCGCACGTTGATATTGTCGCCGATATTGAAGAAGGCCTGCCTTTTCTGCCGGACAATTCGGTGGATGAGATTCATTGCAGAAGTGTTCTCGAACATATCGAGAACTTCGAGACCCTGATGAGGGAAATAGTCAGGGTCCTCAAGCCTGCTGGAAGGGCTTATATTTTTGTACCACACTTTTCCAATCCGTATTACTATTCAGATTACACACACAAAAGATTCTTCGGTCTCTACAGCTTTTATTATTTTGTGGAACAAAAGCACCAGTTGAAGAGGAAAGTGCCTTGCTTCTATACGGATATCAGAATAAATATCATATCTCAGAAACTTGTATTTCGATCTCCTTTCTTGTTTTCAAACCAAATTAAGAAGGTTTTGGGATTTTTATTTAATCGCCATCGTTTTCTTATGGAGTATTACGAGCAGCACTTGTGCTACATATTCCCTTGCCACGGAATCGAAATAGTATTCTCGCCTGCATCGGTTTAGTATGGATTTAACATACCGGCAGGGCGAATTTGCGTTGCTCAATTTACTAATGCCGTGTAAAATAAACCGGCAATATAAAGAATTGGGACAAGAGAAAAGGCAATGAAAGTCCTTATAATAATCAGTAATCCGAAACGTGCAAGTTTCAGGCAGCGAATAGCCATGCACCTTGACAGGTTGCGTTTGCATAAGATTGATTGCACGGTTATCAAGTTGCCTTCCGGCCCCTTGGCACGCCGAAAGCTGTTTCAAAAAGCAACTGATTATGACTGTGTTATTCTTCATAAAAAAGCCTTAAATTATCTCAACGCAATTTGGTTGCGTAGCTACAGCAAAAAAATTATCTACGATTTCGATGACGCAATAATGTACAATGCAGAGAATCCGGAAAAATTTGATCTAAAGCGGCAAAAAGCTTTTCAACGAACTACCGATTTAGCGGATATGATTATTGCAGGCAATTCGTATCTGGCTGAACATGCGAAGAAATTCAATCACAACGTTGAGATACTTCCAACCGCTCTAGACACAAAGATATACAATATTCAGCACTCAATTAAAAACGATGATAAAATTCGGCTTGTATGGATCGGAAGCAAAAGCACTTTAAAATATCTGGAGGAAATCAAACCGGCACTGGAGAAAATTGGTTTGTGTTTTAACAATATTGTTTTAAGAATAATTTGCGATAAATTTATCGATCTTGACAATATGCCAGTAGAAAAACATGATTGGTCGCTGAAAACCCAGGTATCCGATCTGATTTCCAGCAACATCGGCCTTGCCCCGTTACCGGACAATAGGTTTACAAGAGGCAAATGTGGTTTCAAAATTTTGCAGTATGCAGCCGCCGGTTTGCCGATAGTAACATCGCCTGTCGGAGTAAACTCTGAATATGTCATAAATGGTGTAACAGGTTTTCAGGCCTCGAGTATTCCACAGTGGATTGATAGAATCACGGAACTAATTAAGAATGCTGAATTGAGGAAAAAGATGGGGGCCGCTGGCAGAGTTAGCGTTGAAAAATATGATATTGACGTCATCGGAGAAGAATTATACGGCCTGCTTGACAAATGTCTCGCAAAAGAAACGTTGAGCATAAGCGATAAAATAGAAGTTTCTGAAATTGAGCCGAAGAAAAATTCCACTTCATACAAATATAAGGTAAGTATATGTATTCCGACATATAACCGAAAGGAGTATATCAAGGAAACTATCGACAGTATTTTATCGCAAACTTATAAAGACTTCGAAATTGTCATAGTCGATGACGGTTCCACCGATGGCACCGAGGATGTTCTGAAAGAGCTTGATATCCCTGTTACATATTATTGGCAGGAAAACAGCGGCGACGCCGCGGCACGCAATAAGCTCATCGAGCTCGCAAAAGGTAAATACATATCATTTATAGATTCGGACGACTTATTAATGCCCGATGCTATCGAGAGAATGGTCCGGATCATGGAGGCCGAGGATGGGAACGTTATTGTGTACGGCTCCTATTTCCGAATAGATAAACACGGGAAAATCTATGGCAGATGCAAAAGGAGACTGTATAGCGGCAGTATCACACAACATTTATTTGAGAGTATTCTCGTTCATGCCTGCGGCTCTTTGTTTCCGACCAGGATATTAAGAGAATCCCCGGCGTTTGATACATCTTTTCATATCTGCTCTGACTATGATCTTTG
>Ga0315544_1000374_pt1 | contig 42851 bp, 19 predicted proteins | sample SalMarSW160130MG_2_FD_202543 | JGI IMG/M metagenome (GOLD analysis project Ga0315544, IMG submission 202543) | Salt marsh sediment microbial communities from the Plum Island Ecosystem LTER, Massachusetts, United States - Salt Marsh Sediment SW1601-130 ... | reverse complement strand
AATCGAGGTTGGTAAATTTCAACCAATCTCCGTCTTCAATAAAGCCTACATTGAGCCCCCCATCAGTATCACTGCAAGACTCCGTATCAATGCCCGATTGTTCGTAAAAATCTTCAGCTTCATTTTTGTTATAAGGACTACGGTTGCTAACCTTAACATTAATAACTATTGATTTAGTATCGCCCATTTCCCCTTGATAGCTGACGGTAATATCAACTTCACCTTCACTTAGTGCTTTGATGACCCCGTTAGTTATTGTTGCTACATCAGGATTTGGATTGTCGAAAGTGGCCTTATCTGTCAGTATTTCAATATGTCCGTCATAAAATTCTGCTGATATTTCTATTGAGGACGAACTGCCAGTTAACAATTCAACACTGTCAATATCAGCAAAAAGTTGCTTAACTGCCAGCTCACTTTCTAAGTTTTTAACTATAAGTTTTATCTCATCCTCTTTGCCATTGTAATTTGTGGTTACAGTAGCCTCTCCATAGTTAGTCCCATAGATAATCCCATCAGCAATTGAAATTATGTTTTCCTGATCAACAGTAATGGAAGCTTCTGTGGTAATATCTTCGCTGGTTCCATCTGAATAAATGGCCAATACTGTAATGGTTGTACTGTCATACCCTGTAATAGTATCGATTTTATATTTCTCAACCGAAGCGTTTAAAGCAAAAAGTTCATGAGCACTGCTTTTTTCAATAAACTGCCAATTGTCAATATTGAAAAGTCTATTGGTTTCTTCGCCTGTAAATACAAAATACATGTCATGTATGCCGGTAATACTATCTGCGGATATCGTTTCAGACTTCCAAACATCCAATCCACCGGTATATGAAACCGGAACGGTTCCGATCAATGTTCCATTAATTTCGTCAATACGGATCTCGATTTTACCTCCCTCAGAAGCAGAAGCTCTTGTCTCACTTGATACATTGGCGATGAATGTGCCCGACCCTGTTGTGCCAAAGTCAACACTCCGCACTTTGATGTAATCCCCATTTTCGATGTCAGTCACCCAAACCTGTCCGCTGAGACTGTCTTTATCTATTTCTACACCTTCTTCCCATGCAATGGTTTCCGCCTCTGTGAGCATAAACGGATTTAAATTTGCTACACTTTCAACAATACCTGCTTGTGTAGGAGTAATTACGGGTATGGTACCGTCCTCGTTAAATTCAAATTCCTCAACACATACTGAACGGTTAAAGCCTCCACCACCGGGTAATGCCGCATTATGGTAAAATAAGTAGGATTTACCTTTGTAATCAATTAGTCCGGGATGATTGGTAAATGCACCGTTATCAGCAATCACATGCATGATGGTATCCTGGTATACCCAGGGACCGATTGGACTCGTACTTGTTGAATAAGCCAGATGTTCGGGAATTCCTCCAGCCGGATATAGCAAGTAATACAAATCGTTTCTTTTATACAACCAGGGGCCTTCTTCATAAGAGGTTTCTCTTTCATCATTATCCTCACGGGGACCAAAACTTTCAACTGTTAAAGGTACCTGGACTATTCCTATTGATTCATCGTATGAGGTCATGTCTTCATTTAACTTGACATAGTAAAGATTGGGGTTTCCCCAATATAAATAGGCCTGTCCATCATCATCGATAAATACTGTGGGGTCTATATATCCATAGCCGATAAGCAAAGGACTACCGAGAGCATCACTAAATGGTCCCGTAGGATTATCTGAAACCGCAACTCCGATAGCATTCCCGCCGGATTTTTGATTAATGGATACATAGAAATAAAACTTGCCGTTTCTGTAGATGCACTGGCCAGCCCATGCATCACCACTTGCCCAACTGAAATCAGTGTAGGATAATACCATACCGTGATCTGTCCAATTTACAATGTCTGTTGAGAAATAACATCTCCAGTCGTTCATCGTGAAGAAGTTGTTTACTAGTACGTCCTCGTCATGTGTGGTATATAGATATACTGTATCATTATGTACCATCGGTGCCGGATCAGCAGTGTAAATTGTCTGGATAATAGGATCTTGGCTAGAACCTATCAAGGGTAATAAAAAGACTAATACCAATAATTTAGCTTTCTTCATTTTTAAAAAATTTATTTCAGAATTATTTTTTGAAAGTTTATATTGTTTTCCGTATCAATGACTTTAATAAAGTAGATTCCACTTTTAAACTTGCTTACTTCCATTTGCAGTTCATTTGTGGTAACGGAACCTGCATATACTTCTGCTCCAAGGCTATTTATTAGTTTTACCTGAAATGGGGTTGAGTCACAAACAACATTAATTATGTCGGAGGCTGGATTTGGATATACCTCAAAAAAGTTGTCCGCTGTGATAGAAAAGATATTCTGGGATTCAGGTTCAGGGTTAAATAAACCTTCCGGCCCTAAGGCATTTACCATACTACCATCTGTACCCTTCAGGTCTCCGGGGAAATAGGATACGGATACATAATCACCTGCTGTAACCGCTACGCTCAAAGCCATCCATAATTCATTGGAATTATCCTGGTCTGCCTGAATATCGTCAATGCCAATTTCATAATTGGAGAAGAACTTAAAATCGCTCTTTTTAATAGAAGCAGGCTCAATTGACTTATCGAAGGTAAGTTTAACCATATCATCACTTTCCAATTCAGCACTAAGCAGTTCGGGCCCCTTTAAAAAGGCATCTGCTTCATATAAGGTAAAAACAGAGTCTGCATATTCTTTCAGGCAGGGGATAGTGAATACCTTAAGCGTATCGTTGAACATTACTTCGATCTCATAATTGCCATAATACGCATTAAATGCAAGGGTATCGCCACTAATAACTGAATCGAAGTTAGTAGCCCATTTGGTTTTTGTATAATACAGAAGCGTATCAGCAGCGATCTTAGGTCTGTGATTGGCATCAAAAAAACCGGTGTTTTCTCTCCATACTCCTTCATCGCTCAGTCCCCAGCATATCATTCCATTTACTGAGGGGTGTGAAAAAGCTACGGTGAGCACTTTGATAAAATCTGCGGCCTGCTGTTCCTGGTTTAGGTCTGTTCCCCAATCATATTCCGTTAATCTCATAGGTAAACCTGCTTCAGCAATAATATTCAGATTGCTTACCAATTCATCAACATTGGGTCTGCAACAATCCCAGAAATGTGCCTGTATCCCAACTCCGGTAACCGGGCCGCCATTTTCTTTAATTTGCAATATAAGGTCGCGGTACTCTTCAGCCTGCCCCCAATTGAATTCTACATTGTAATCGTTGATATATAATTCAGCATCCGGATCGGCAGAACGTGCCCACTTAAAGCAATTCCATAGTATGGAATCGCCAACCGTATTTCGCAACCAATCGGCATGTCCCGTTAAAGGTTCATTAATAACATCATATTCTTTAATAATTCCTTTATAGCGTGTCACCTCACGAATAACCCTCATCTTGCAGGTATCGGTAATGGCTTCCGGTGTAGGAAGTTCGCGAACCCAGGCTGGCATTGAGTGGTCGTCGTTACCTCCCCAAAGCAGGGTATGAGCCCTAAGGTCCCAACCCACTTTTTGGGTCCATTGAACGGCATTTTCAAAGTTAGTATAGTTTGGGGCGGTATGTTGAGGTTGAATTCCGCTCCATTTGAATGAGTTACCGCAAGCCCCGTAGTTAAAGTATTTATACATGGCTGCCTTCATCCATTGTTCCCTGGTGGCCACGGTGGAAACCTCCGGGTCAAAAAACCCTTCTTCACTTACGTATTGGTTTCCATCCAAAGTGGTTAGTGCCTGCCCACCGCAGTTGATACGGACAACATTTGCACCCCCTTCTTCCGTTATTACAATCCCTTTTATGGCAGCATTGTCGAGTGAAGCGGTTAACTCAATGCTGATATTACTTTTTGTGGCATTTACAACAATAGAGGTATCCAGAGCTATATTCCTTCCACCTGCTGCGGAAAATACATCGAAATCATCAAGAAACAGCTGCCCTTCCACATGTACGTCAAAGAACCTGGAACTACCCGTACTAAAGTATATTTCTGCAAACTTCAGCGTAATTTCGTAATCCTTGCCGCTTTCTACAGGGATGGCATAGGCCAGGTAATCGTTCCACCTTTCCGTCTGATAGATTTCAGCGTCAGTATCGGCTTGAATTGTTTCCGTTGTAGAGTAGGTATTTCCCATCACTCCGGAGCCTTCATAGAGATCAAAAGCTATCCCGAAAGGGAATTCATGTTTCTTCATTCGCACAGCGACTTCGCCTGAGTAAGGGTCTCCGTTTCTGTCAAGAATGTATATCCCAAAATCACCTTTTCTTAAGGTGTCGATGCGCTCCTGCGCATTGTTATACCACGTTGCATACGACTGGGCATTCAATCCGGTATTAGCAACCAGAATCGTTAAAACCGACAACAAAATTACCCTGAAGATCCATGATGTACTACAGAACCTCCGCTTTGAAAAATTAAGTGTATATATCATAATCGAACTATTTGATTTCATTTAATGATCCTTAGATTTTTATTCTGTTATTCATACCAATTTTTACCTCTGCTTAATTAGTTTTAATACATTACTGATTATATTAATCGCTCAATTCCTGGACACGCTAATATTGAGAACTAAAATTATCTTGCCCATTCTTCACCTTCACAGGTAAATCTCCACTGAAAATAAGCATCCAGTACTTTAAGTGATGCTTCACTGGGTACCGGGCCTGCATGGGGTGAAGCGTCCAAATACATTACTTCAGGATTCGATTCACTGAATTGAGGCCATTCAGGAACTCCTTCACCATTCGGATCACTATACTTTGCAAAGTTGGTCCAATATGTACCTATGGCTTCTGAAAGTTCCAGGTCTGATTTAGTAGTATTTGGATTTAAGGTATCAAGATTCATAAAAACATAAGCTACATCCTGACCATGAGGTGAGCCATATCCATAATGAGGTGAATCTTCAGGATAATCGGGGTGCTGATCGAAATAGTAGTAATACACCTTCGATTTTCCTGTTCGCGATTGCAGGCGTGCCCAGCTCCAGGTGTGCCAACCGAAAGCTGCATCGCGGGCTAAATCGCGCGCTGTTTTTGGTACAGTATTTTCACCTACAGGATAAGCTTTAATCAACGTATCGGCAAATTTGCCATAGCGTTTCTCAACACCGGCAATGTATTCTTCCGGGGTTTTTTCTCTGGAAAAGCTGGCTCCCTCATCGGAGTTATAGCCTATTAGAATGGGTACATCGTTATATTTTCCAGCTTGGTATAATTTATACTGGTCATCAGGGATCACATACCCATCAATAATGGGCCATGCGCTGCCCATTCCCCAGCCACCGGGAAGTTTATCGGCTTCAATTCCCCGTAACTCGGCAATTGAAGAAACTCCAGCTTTTTCAACATAAGCTAAACCTTCATTTTCGGCCATCTTCAGGAGTTTTAGGTTTTCTCCCGGATAAGTCGTTGGGCGTGGAGGGCCGAACGATCCGCCACTTTGTGAAATAGCGCCGTGGAACAATCCTTTAGCCAGGGGTGAAGCACATAACATGCTTACTGAGATTCCACCAGCTGATTCACCGAAGATGGTTACTTTATCCGGATCACCGCCAAAGGCAGCAATGTTCTTTTGTATCCATTTAAGGCCTGCAATCTGGTCAAGTAATCCATAATTTCCCGAAACATGGTTAGGATTTTCGGCACTTAATTCGGGATGTGCCAGAAATCCAAGCTGACCAACACGGTATGCAATACTTACCAGTACAACGCCTTTTTTTGCAAGCTTTTCACCATTAGATACAGGTTCGGCAGTTGATCCGAAACTAAATCCCCCACCATAAATCCATACTAGTACAGGCAGCTTTTCTTTAGCCGACTTTACCGGAGCCCAGACATTCAGATACAGGCAATCTTCACTTTTGCCTGATGGAGGATTTCCTCCCTGAAAGGGAGCAGGAGCAAATTCTGTTGCCTGCTTTACTCCTTCCCATTTTTCAGCCAGCTGAGGAGCCTTCCAACATAAATCGCCAACCGGCGGGGCTGCAAACGGGATACCTTTATAAACCGCTAAACCATTTTCAATTTTTCCCTGCAATAATCCTCCTTCAACCTTAACTTGTGCCGGATGTTTAGGAGCACAAGAAACTATCACTAATATTATTGAGGCAATTAAAAAAGTAATGTTTTTCATCAGTATATAATTTTCAAGTTATTAATTTGGTTTGTATGGTAATATAGTTCACCAACAATTGATGGTTTTCATATATTGTTTTTAAAAATTATACTTCTAGTGCATTGGTGTCAATACTCCTGCAAAACCGCCTCTACGCAACACTTTAACATCAACTGAACCAGTATTATCTACTACAATGTACCGGGTGAACAGCGCTTTATCATGGGTTCCATCTTCAATAAGCGTTAGTTTGTACTTCAGGCCTTCTGGTAAGAAATCAAGGGATATATCTTTTTGCTTCTCCTTATTTTCAGCGTTAATACCCGCAATGTACCAGGATTCACCTTTTAATCGGGCTATTATGACATCTTTACCGGGATAACCATCCAATAATTTTGTGTCATCCCAGGCAGTGGGCACATCACGAAGGAATATTTTAGCTGCATCTGCCAGTTCATAATATCCTTCAGGGCGGTCAGCCATGTGCTGTAACGCCGATTCAAACAATACACTCAAAGCCAACTCATGTCCATAAGAAGTGATATGCGGATGTTGTGAATTGGTAAACGTAACAGGAGTATAATCCATGGAACCTACCACATTCCTGGTAAATGGAAGGATGGTGTTATGCACAGGAGCTTCCATGGTAAAATCAGGAACATTGTTGTACCATTCGGCTCCCCGAACCCCCTCATAAGTCATCAGGTGAGGATAAGTTCGCGCCCATCCTCTCGGCACCAAACAACCGTGGAAATAAACCATCATTTCATATTGCGCTGCATCCTCAAGTATATCAAGGTAGTAATTGATCATGTCTTGTTTTTCGCTTTCAAAAAAATCAACTTTCACTCCGGAAAACCCCATTTTTTGTAGCCTGGAGAATTCTTTAACCCTGTTTTCATGAGTAAGCATCCGGTCCTTTGGTGTGGCCGATACCCATGTGTGATCTCCACCTGAGTTATACCATATTAATGGTTTTATCCCCTTGGAATGAATATATTCTACTGCATCTTCCAAGGTACCACCGTTACTCATGACATCCCACTCCCAATCAAGCAAGGTATATGGCCATCCCATACTGGCAGCCAAATCGGCAAAATCGCAAACCACCTGGAAATCCTTTGTGCCATGATTGTGAGACCAATAATTCCATGAAACAAGACCTGGTTTAATCCAATCCGTGTCCTTTAAAACTGAGGGGGTGGATACATCTTCTACTAAGGTTGATTCAACAATATCTGCGAGGCTACCCATTATGATTACTCTCCAGGGTGATTTCCAAGGCATCCTAATAGTTGGTTGTGTTTCACCCTGGCCCCGACCGTTCCAATTGTCAGGAAAGGTAATTTTATACTTGAATTTTTCGGATATATTGCTGAGTTTGGAGCCACAGTAATTTCTATCTAAATCGGCTTCGTGAACTAAATACCAGGTAGAGCTATCGCTTGTTAAATAAAGACCGGGATAACCCCAGTCCTGTTGCACCTTACCATCTTTATACTCACGATAGTATCCTTCATTTACAGGGTTAAACTTTTCAAGCCAACGTTTTGTTCCATCAGGAATAGTATAGGTGGTAAGTTCATCTATTACAATGCATGGCTCCCCTTTTTCAGAAAATTCGTACCGAAAGGCCACGCCATCGTTATACGCCCTGATAATCAGGTTCAATTTAACCCTAGCTGAATTTCCAAATGATACAACCACTTGGTTAGCCGAATTGCTGCGTTGGGACCGCTTGCCATGCAAGGCGGCGTACTGTTCATTAATCAAAACAGGTTTGTCTGCTTTCAGGAACTTGAGATCCTTTGAATAATCTCCTGAGCTGCAGGTAAGTCCCAAATCGATTCGTGGAATTGCTTCACAACTTATTTCGTTGTTTTTATAGGTAACTTTTAAATACCAACTACTGTTATCCTGTACTATTTGGTTGTAAAGCTCAATGTTAATCCTTTGATTAGGAGATGAAACCTCCGCTATTTGGGAAAAAACCATGGTTGAACCCAATAAAATCAAGACTGATAGCAATACTTTACGTATCATTCATCAAACTTTTGTAAGTTTTTACTGACTTAGTTATTATTTGGTTATCGAAAGTATCATCGATTTCAAATTTTTGGCATTGGAACTGTTTCCATAGAATATTTCATATTCACCAGATGTTACAGCCATTTTCCGCTGGCTCCAATCGTAAAATTCAAACGATGAAGGAGGAAGGTTGATGGTTACCTGCTGAGTTTTACCGGCAGTAACATTAACTCGTTTAAAACCTTTCAGTGTTTTAATCGGCCCTTCGATATCATTCACCTTGCGCACATAAACCTGCACAATCTCGGTACCATCCCTTTTCCCGGAATTTTTCACAGGAACTGTTATTTGAACAGTTTCATTCGCATGGATGGTTGTTTTATCTAATATGGCTGAACCTATTTCAAATGTGGTATAACTTAACCCGTATCCAAATGGAAACAGGGCATCTTCCATGTAACGGTAAGTCCTTCCTTTCATCGAGTAATCTTCAAAATCTTTGAGCTGGTCGGAACTTTTGTAGAATGTGATGGGTAATTTTCCAGATGGATTGTAATCCCCAAATAAGACATCGGCAACGGCCTGTCCTCCAGATTCTCCTGCATACCATGCCTGTAGTATGGCATCGCAAGTTTCCATTTCGGGTGTTAAAGCAATAGCCGATCCTGAACAGTTTACAAATATTACCTTTTTACCTGCCTCTTTCAAGGCTTTCAGACAATTGCGTTGTACTGAGGGCAATTCAATATTGGTACGGTCGCCTCCTTTAAAACCGGGATAAAATACCGGCATTTCCTCACCTTCGAGCTTACCGGAAAGGCCACCAACAAAAACAACCAGATCAATACCTTTTAGTCTGTTTATTAGGTCAGTATTATCTACGTCGATCTCTTTACCAAAATCAAACTCGATGTTGGCCTGCCAGTTGTACAATTGGGCATAACGTATTTCAATTTTATATTTCTTGCCTGCTTCAACTGTGAAAGGAATCCTTGATGGCAGGGTACGCCAGTTGTTATACTTTTTTAATGATTCGCCATTTACCAATAATTCAAAATACCCGGTAGCTCCGCCTTTAAAAACAATTTCTTCAGTTACTTTGGGAGTGAATTCGGTTACATATATTGCCGAAAACCCTTCAAGTTTAATCCCTGATGCAAATTCATGCTGTCCGGCAGTGGTCATTTTAATGGGATTGGTGATTTGCTGAGTGGTTACTATTTCCCCTTCACGATCGCGATTATTCCAGTAGGTGGCTTTAAAACCTTGTTTGCCATCGAACGAACATTGGTCGAAATAGCTTTGGGTTACCTTGTCTTCCACCAAATCACATCCCTTATCGTACAAAATATTTTCGGCTGGAAGTTTAGTTTTTATACCATCGAGGATGGAAATGGTACGAACGGGTGTTCCATTGTAATTCCCCCACAGCATCTCTTTGTCGTCAGCATTTGGGCCAATTACAGCAATTCTATAGCCCGATTTTGGCAGTGGTAGGATATTGTTTTTGTTCAGTAATAGAGTCATTGTTTCTCGAGCCATGTCAAGGGCAAGTTGACGATGCTTCTCATTATTTAAAACGGATGGAGGTATTTGAGTCCATGGAACAATTGAATCTTCATCCATTTCTCCCAGATCAAAGCGGCCAATCAAAACCCGCAATAAACTTCTATCAATATCTTCTTCATTGATTAAGCCACGAGTAACTGCATCGGGCAAAGTTATTAAAGAATAATAGTCTTGCCATACACATTCCAAATCAGTACCTGACAAAATAGCTTTTGATGCGGCGTGTACGGCATCGGAAGAAACCTTATGGCTTTTGAAAAAGTCAGCTATCGCACTACAATCGGAAACAACCAGGTACTTATAGCCCCATTCATCGCGAAGAATCCGCTGTAGCAGTCTGGTGTTACCACAACAGGGTTCATCGTCTAAACGCTGATAAGCACACATCACCTGACGGACGCCGGCATCCTTAACCAACGCCTTGAAAGCAGGAAGATAGGTTTCGTATAAGTCTCGTGGATTTACATTGTTGAGATTGAGTTCGTGGCGGCTCCACTCAGGCCCTGAATGTACGGCATAATGCTTGGCACAAGCCAGCAATTTGTGGTATCTGGCATCCTCCGGACCTTGCAATCCTTTAACAACCGATACCCCCATCCGGGAGGTCAGGTACGGGTCTTCGCCATAGGTTTCCTGTCCGCGTCCCCAGCGTGGATCACGGAAAATATTCACATTCGGTGTCCAGACCGAAAGACTCAAAAACCGTTTGTTTTCATTGCCCATTTGTAGCCATTGGTTGTATTTGGCGCGAGCCTCATCAGACACAGCATCAAAAATCCGGCACACCAGTTCATCATCGAATGATGCTGCCATACCAATAGGTTCCGGAAACACAGTTACGCTATCGTTATTGGCATACCCATGAAGTGCCTCACTCCACCAGTTGAATTTCTTTATGTCCAGTCGCGGGATGGCATCGGACTGATCGCACATAAGAGCTGCTTTTTCTTCCAGTGTTAATCGATTGATTAAATTTTTAGCTCTTTCTTCAGAACTTAATTTCGGGTTTTGAAAGGGATATTGCTGTGTCCATGCATTCAGTGTAAAAAACAACGCTACTGTAAGGCATAAACTATTTTTGAAGTTTTGTGAAATAATCTGTTTCATATGTATAAATTTTTATTCAGGGTTCTTTAATTCTTGTACCAGCCTTTTAATTTATCATATCAAAGATGTCCGTTCAGTTCCATAATCATCGTTCCTTTCCGGATAGTATACTCTCAAGGCGTTCGCGTTTGTTGTAATTTCTGAAGTTAAAGGATTCGGCGAGCGCTATTAATTCTTCATCTGTTAAACCTTTAAATAAATTGCAGTATTCCGGCGTCAATGCTTCGGCAATGAGTATATGGCGCACCAATAAAGCAATGTGCATTTTTTGCCCAAAAGGATAAGGATTGTATTCAGGGAATTCTCTTTCAAATAACTCCTCGAGGGGCGACAATGCCTGCCTGATGTTTTCATCAGTAGAGCCCCAGGCATCGGCGCCAAGATAGTTTTTCTTTTTCAGGAAAGCGCTTATCAGCTTCATGTACGGCGTATTTTCATCCTGTGAAATGATTGCCTGAAGCCCCAGGTCCTTGTATAACCATATGCACCAGCTTATTTGATACTTATCGTAATTTACCAATTGATCCTTCAAAACCTGATACCTCATTTCGTCTTTTTCAGGCACCCCGGTATAAACAGGCCCGAATTCGCCCACCCATAGCGGGACATTATTCCGGAACATAAACTCACTCCTTTTGATGAAGTCGCTTTCGAGTGTATCTTTGTTAACATACCTGCCCCTCGAATAGCCGGGATAGTCGCCGCCATCAATAAATCCGGGGTCTGCGTAATCGTGGTTGGTATAAACCACATCGTCCCAAATTTCAGTGAAAATGTCAAATTCAGTGGAATATTTATTTCCTTCGATGAACATGATGTGGTTTGGATCGACCCTACGGACGGCTTCGTACAGCTGTTTGTAGAACGGGAAAACCATTTCCCCGGTGGGATCGGCCGGTTCATTAATTAAATCGTAACCTGCCACCCAGGGTTGGCCTCTATAATGTTCGGCAATAACTTCCCAAAGGTGCAACACCCGGTCCTGAAAATCTTTATGCACCCAAAAATATGCCTTGTGCGTGGGGTTGTCGCTGTGCCAGTGCTGGTTCTGGGCGCCCGGTAAAACATGGAGGTCGATGATGGTATAGATCTGGTATTTTGCGCAAAGTTCAATAACCCTGTCGAGGTGTTTAAAACCCTTTTCCTTAATGACTCCGGGATTCATATCATCTTCGAAAAGACGGTAGTTAACGGGAATACGGACAAGGTTTAATCCAAGACCATGAATGTATTCCGCATCCGCTTCCGTGAAATAATTTTTGTAGAACTCGCGAAAGAAAAGGTTGTATTTCTCTTCTCCCAGTACTTTTAATAAACCTTGCCTCATCGCTTCTTCATTGGCAGGATAACCATCGATAAAATTCTCAAGATGCAGCATCCCGCCTAATCCGAAACCGCGCAGATAAACAGTGTCGCCTTTTTGGTTGACTATTTGATTGCCTGACACTTTTAAGAAATTCTCATTAATGGAAATATCTCCTTCTTCATTATTTCGTTTCTGATTTGAACAACTGAAAATGATTGCCAGGAAAGCCAGGCAGGTCAGGAAATTGGGATTCTTTATTTTCATATTTTATTACAATATTAAAATATCATTTTTCTTTTTTAAGATTGTCTTTTTACAATTTCTTGTATAGGATTGATTCTCTATGTCAAACAGTGGCCAAAGTAAATATATTTCGATCATTATTTTATTGAAATGTGTTTTGGATTTTATCAACTATTAAAAGGTTGCTTAAAATACTATTTTGATTTCCCCTTTGTATCAGTTCCGGAGTATTTTCAAATGCCAAAAGAATTGGGCTATAAAATACTATTATCATACGTTAGTATAATTATATTATATTTCCTGAGAAAATATAATGAATATATAAAAATCAAAACTAACACAAAAAGTATGAATATGTTATTACTTTTCATTTTGTTTATATTTCATCCGTAATTTTAATTGAGCTTCCAGCCGGAATGTTATAGGTTTTGGTCTTTTCGTCATAGCGTACGACGCAGGAATTACCCAGAATTGATTTAATCTCGCATGTTGTAAGTTTACAATTTTCCCAGCTCATATTTACCTCAAATCCTCCTCTTGCCTTGAGTCCTGTCACTGAACCGTTTTCCCAGCTAGTAGGTAATGCAGGTAGTAATGATATTTCACCTGCATGACTCTGTAGCAAGCATTCGGCGATACCGGCGGTAAATCCGAAATTGGCGTCAGATTGGTTACTACCAGTATTGTGAAGATTATTTCCAATTCCGAACCTCATCATTCCTACCGGTGGCGCCGGTCTTGCATTCGCTCCAGGCGCATCATTTCCTTCTGATCCTGGAAATCTTCTCTGTCTTAGTTCCGGAGTACGGAAAAAATCCCTGATGACTGTATCGACTTTTTCACCATTTTCCAGTCTTGCCCAATCACAAATATCCCAGGCACTACCCCAATTTGTCCTGGTCTGACGAGGTTCCAGCCACTTCTTAATGGCCTCAGCAATTTCCGGATTTCCCCGTAAAGTAATTGAGTTTCCAGGGAAAAATCCAAAGTTCGCAGACATATTATGCCCTTCATTGCCCCTTTCCCAGTCTTCAATCCACACCTGTAACAAACCGTCTTCCCCTATCTGATATGGAGGTATCTTTTCCAATGCCTCGGCGAGTTTTTCACCGAACTCCTGATCTGTATTCAATATTTTTTGTGCTTCAATACAATTTGGAAAGAGATCTCTGATTATGCCAACATTCATAGTGGTTGACGAAGATAAAAACATTTCTTCCTCGGTGTCATCAACAAAATATCCCTGTTCCGGCGACACTGAAAATGGCACTACCAGCCAGTTATGTTTAGGCTCAAAATCCATAATATCCAGAAGAAACTGAGCTGATCCCTTCATTATCGGATAATATTCTCTCAAAAATTCGACATCCCCTGAATATAGATAATGTTCCCAGATATGCTGACACAGCCAGCTTCCTCCCATTGGCCACATGCCATAACGGGCTGCATCAACAGGTGCTGTGCCTCGCCATAAATCAGTGTTATGGTGTAATACCCAACCACTGGCATTATAATAAGCTTTTGCAGTTTTTGCTCCATTTATGGATAAATCCTTTAACATATCAAATAGCGGCATATGGCATTCTGATAAGTTGGTAACTTCAGCGGGCCAATAATTCATTTCTGTATTGATGTTAACAGTATATTTACTACCCCAATTCGGAAGTAAATCCTCATTCCATCGACCTTGTAAATTAGCTGGTTCGCTACCTTTACGGCTGCTTGATACCAATATATATCGACCAAATTGAAATATTTTCGATAGAAGCTCCGGATCCGACTTACCTTCCTTGAGGGCAGCAACCCTTCCATCGGTAGGTCTTTCATTCATCTTGGGATCTCCTATCTTAAGGCGAACCCGGCCCATCAGGTTACTGAAATCTTTCAGATGAGTATTTTTTAGCTCCTTGTAACTTTTCCCTTTGATTCCTGCCATTATTTTTTCACATTTGGCCGCAGGATCTCCGCTTATATCGGTATAATTTACAAAGCTTGTTGCTGCTGTTAGGATGAATGTCACCGAATTGGCTTCGGTAATCACAAGGCTTGAGTCGGTGGCTTCCAGGTTGCCATTTTCAGGTACGGCAGACAGGGATGTCTGGAAATTTATTCCTATTCCTTCAACCTTGGCTATCAGCCAGCTTTCTCTTTCCGGTATATACTTCCACGTTCCGTTTAAAATGAGTTTATCATCTTGTACTATTGTTTCCCCGGTAAAAGGACTTTTCAGTTTTGCTTCAACAGATATCCTGCCTGGTTTGTCAGCAGATACTTTCATGACCATAACATGGTCGGGATAGGACATAAATACCTCACGGGTTATCTTTACATCACCATCAGTGTAACTGATTTTAACCACCCCCGTTCCCATATCCAACTCGCGATAGTAATCCTTTATGGAATCACCTGTTACATTAAAGTTCAGGAGAAGATCTCCTAGTGGCTGATATGCTTGTTGTGCCACAGGTATCCCGTAAAAGTGTTCATTTACCATTTCCTCCGCCTCTTTGAATTTATCCGCAAAGACAAGTTCCTTTATCTTTTCGAAATAATTGTATGCTTCCGGATCATTATAATCATGGGGCCTTCCCGACCAGAAGGTGGATTCATTTAATGCAATCCTCTCATTCTCAACTCTTCCAAAGACATTGGCGCCCATGTAGCCATTCCCGATAAACAGACCATCAAGCCAAACATTTTCAGCTGGCTTATTATACCAAAGGACCATCTCCTTTGACTCGGGAGATTTTTGCTTCGATTTTGAACAGCCTGAAAACAAAATTGTAACAACCGCCAACAAAACAAATGTGGTTCTGGTGAAATAATTTGTTTTTTTCATAAATAAGTTGTTTAAAATAAATTCAATTATAAGCGATGTCCTTAAACTTTCAGGTAAATATATTTATGCTGGCACCATAGTCCGGTACAACTTGGTTTCAATTTTTTTCCCTATGTTATATCCTGGTTTCTTCTTCTTGTAATACCTTTGAAATTCGAAAAGTAATCCCGACATAACACCAAGGTCTGCGACAATTTCAGATGGAGCATTCACAACATTTGAAGCAAGGGGCTGCCCAATAACTCAGGGGTAAAGATTTATTAATGAAAATCATGAACATGTCACTTTATAAACAGAGCGTTATTCTGAAAGACGAGATTTAAAAACTGTATTTCAGAATTTTCTTCACAGTAAATTGACTTATTGGGTCAGCCCCTTAATTCGAGACACTAAACCTATTCAAAAACCGCAAAAAAAAATATCTTTTTCATATTTAAAACTGGCCAGCCCGGTTCTCGCCTTCCTTTTAAGACTCATAACCAGGTCTGGCCAGAATAACTTGATTTCACTCAGCAATAAGTTTACACTTGGCGAAATGGCTGTATATTAGCTACCAGCCGGGCGTTTGCGTCAACTCAGGGTTGCGTTGAATCTCATCCGATGAAATGGGAAAAAGGTTCATCTTTTCTTCATATGTTCCTGATTTGTCCAGCAATACTACCTCTTCATACCTTTTTACGCCGGTCGACAGATCCAGGTAAATATCCAACGTTCTGATCGGACGATTCTCGACATCGATGGCTATTTTCCATCTCCTGACGTCGAACATACGCTGGTTTTCAAATGCCATTTCAATCCTCCGTTCGTTATATATCCTTGTCCTCAGGTCCTCCCCGGTAACAGTCTCAGGTAAAGCAGGCATTCCCACCCTGGCCCTGACCAATGAGATATATTCCCTGGCGGTAGCTTCGTCACCCAGCTCAAACTTCGCCTCTGCATAGTTAAGGTATATCTCAGCCAACCGGAAATGCGGCCATTGTATTGTGAATTGCGTTTGCCAGTTAAAAGGGCCCTCTGTTGGCATGAACTTTTTGAGCACATAGTTTGTCCGGGGATTGTCACCTGTATTCTTATATGAATCATACCCCCATTGAGAACCATCTTCTGATATCCACATCTCATAAGTATCTCCCCGGAATACGGTTTCGTCATGAACAATGGTCGCATCAAACCGGGGATCACGGTCCTGGAATGGGTTTTGCGGGTCATAGCCTGAAGCAGGGTTAACCGTTCCATCACTCAGGAATGGCGGTTCTCCATTGGTCATATCGTAATCATCCACCAGGTTCTGGGAAGGCCCGTTACTACCCCACCATCCGCCGTAAGCCTCATAACGGCGGTTAAAATTATGCATGGGCGCCTGGTGACCGTTGGAGGTTGTAAAACCCCTTGAAAAAATCACTTCATCCTGGGCATCTCCTTGTGAGAGTTCAAAAAGCTCCTGGTAGTCGGGGTACAGGTCATAGCCTTTGTCTAAAAGAGCTTCGGCGGCATCAGCGGCCTTCTGCCATTTTTGCTGGTCGTTGGATGGATTGAACAAAGGCGAAGCGGCATACAGTAACGTGCGGGAGAGCAGCGCCTGGCATGCATCCGCTGTTGCCCTTCCGTAATTGGCATCAGTCGATGGATATTGATCCGGCAGGTCCGGCATAGTTTCGGTCAAATCCTGCTCAATGAATGCCACGCATTCATCAAAAGTATTTCGCTTGAATGTCACACTCTCAATATCACCGAGTCCATAAGCCTGCGAGACTATGGGAACGCCGCCAAACCGTTTTATGAGCTCGAAATAGATGAATGCCCTTAGAAACTTGGCTTCCGCAACAAGCTGTTTTTTATCTTCCAATACAACATCGATTTCCTCCATTTTTTCCAGGAAGACATTGACCTTGCGAATATAATTATAACCCCGGTCCCAATAATAAAAGAAATTAGTACACCAATTATCATCTGTGGTTACGCCTCCCATAGAGGCAATGTTACCGGGTGAATAGGTATTTAGTGCAAAAAGTTCGGCGCAGCAACATGGCGCGCTGTTATATGCTTCATCCGTGTATTTCGAATACATGTGGATATAAAAACCGTGAGGTATAGCGTTGTAGAGATCGGTATGATACGCATTTATAAGGTTTGCGTCGCTCCATACGGCACTTTCAGCAATGCGATCCTCGGGTTCAAAATCCAGGATGTTTTGGTTACAAGAAATAAAGTACAGAATGAGTAATACAGGTATTATTCTTTTTATAGTTTTTATAGTTTTCATGGTTTTTATCATTTTAAAATTCGACATTAACACCGAAGTTAATAATCCGCAGGGGCGGATACTCCGTAAAATCGCCACTCCTTAATTCCGGATCTTTCCACGTAATTTCTTTGGCCCAGGTCAATAAGTTAGTACCATTTGCAAATACCCGGACGTTCTTAAGTTTTACTTTGGATAGAATGCTACCAGGCAGGCTGTAGCCTAATTCAGCGTTTTTAAGCCTGGCAAAAGTCTCATCGTACAAGAAGAAGTCCGTAGCTCCCGGTATCCAACCATCCGCCCGGGGCATGGTAGCGCCCTCCTGGTTGTTCACGGTCCAGCGGTTGGTTGCCCGGTAAACACAATTATTATCAAGGTCTTGTTGACCAATCTCGGTAAGTGTAAAGTCATAGGAATAGGCGTTGGTTTGCCCCTGGAAAAATAAGGTCAGGTCGAACCCTTTGTATTGGAAATTTGCAGTCAGACCAAAGACATATTCGGGAATTGGAGAATTGTTGTACCGGTACCGGTCAGCTGCATCTATTACACCGTCGTTATTCAGGTCAACTATCTTGATGTCTCCCACCTGGGTTCCGCTTGCGTGGGGGTAGCTATTCAACTCTTCCTGGGTATTGAAAATCCCATCAGACTTGTAATAAAGGTCCGACCCAAACGGATGTCCGGTTTCTGTTTGATAGGGTTCGGCTGGCGGCACTTCGTCCATAAAGATGATCTCGCTTCGTGCGAAAGAAGTGTTTGCAATAACTGAATACACCAGATCTCCAACGGTGTTTCGATGATTCAATACCAGTTCAAATCCATGATTATCCACCTTCCCGATATTTTCATCGGGCAATGCGGGGAAACCAAAAACATGGCTTACCGAAAGGCTGCGTCGCCACAGGATATTTGATCGTTTTTCTTTAAATACCGTTAGGTCCACTCCAAACACTCCGTCCCACAATTCAGCAACCAGGCCGAAATCGGATTTCTTGCTAACCTCCCAGGTAATATCCGGATTGGGCATGGTGCTGGAGAAAATGCCCGGTGCATCTCTGCCGCCAAAAACGTAATTGTTACCAAATTGGAAAGCCTGCAGGTATTGCCATTGAGGTACACGGTCATTACCCAACTCGCCATAGGACCCCCTGAGCTTCAATTCGCTTATGAACGGCAAATTGGCGAGGAATTCTTCTTCCGAGAGTCTCCATCCCGCTGAAACTCCAGGGAAGAAACCATATCTTTTCCCCTCAGGAAAAACCTGAGAACCATCATAACGGAATACAAACTCAAGCAGATACTTACGTTTGAAATCATAATTCACCCGGCCAAAATAGTTGTTGTAAGCGGTCTCCGCAGCGCTTCCGCGATTCTCCTTATTTTCCGGGTCCGTACTTCCCGCATCGATCTCGGGAATAGCTGCACTCACAAAATTCTTCCGGTAGGCCTGCGCATAACTAAATGTCCACCTCTGTTGCTCAGTACCCAACATAGCGGAAACATTATGAAACTGTGCGATCGTTTTTTTGTAGGAGACCCTGAAATTGAACAGCGACGTTGTCCACTTACGATAGGTATCTGTTAACTCGACCGGATTATCGGTCACCATGCGGTCATATTCCCCGGTTACCACGTTGTACTCATGGTAGTATAACGGTGTACGGAACAACTTTTGGAACTCGTTTCTCAGATCGTAATTGTAGGAAGCATCCAGAGCCAAGCCCTTAACGAATGGGACATTATAGGTAGCTGTAAACGTCGAATACAGAGGGTAATCCTTGGTTTTATCGTATCCGCTCCGATCTATCAGAAGAGGATTATTACGGAACCGGCCCGGTGCAATCAACCCGTTGGGATACACTGCTACCAACGTCGGGTTTGACTGCAATATGCCAACAAAGTCAACTAGTTGAGCGGCATAGGTTCTGTCATTGAAAATAGCATTAATGTTCGCACCAACGGTCAAAGCCTTTGTTAAATCAACATCAACCCTGGCCCGCACATTATACTGCTTATAGTGTGTAGGATTATTCTTCAAATTGCCATCCTGGTCTGTCATTCCGAAGGAGAGCAGGTACCTGGTATTTTCTGACCCCCCCTTTGCCTGCAGATTTACCCTTTGCAGATAGGAATGATCCTTCAAGATCTCACCCGGCCAGTCGGTGTTCGGGTATAAAACGGGGTCGGAGCCGTCACGGTATTTCTGGATAGCCTCATCCGTAAAGAACGGCACGAAAGTACTCATGTCCGGCCGGCCCTGACGGTACCACTCGGCTTCATTGTATACTTCTGCAAACGTGGCCGCATCCATCATATCCGGGATCTTCGTAGGTTTGTTAATGGCATAACTGTAGGAAAAGTTAAACGCGGGGGCACCTTGAGACCCTTGTTTCGTGGTAACCAGGATCACTCCATTGGCCCCACGCGCACCATAGATAGCTGCCGAGGCATCTTTCAGCACTGTTATACTTTCAATATCTTCCGGATTAAGCCGGCTCAGATTATCACGTGGCACGCCATCAATTACGACGAGAGGTTCATTAGGATTAATAACGTCGAAAGGATCATTAGGATCATCAGCTGTACCCGGTTCATAATCCGGATCACTATCCATTGTAGCATTTCCGCGGATCACTATATCGAGAAACTCCCTCCCGGGCCATCCGTCACGCTGGTTAACGACTAAGCCCGGAAGCCTACCGGCCAGAGAGGTTGTAACATTAGGCGAGGGGCTTTTAGTAATCTCCTCACCTCCGACTTTTGATATCGAACCCGTCATCGTTTCCCTTCTTTGAGTACCATAACCAACTACAACAACATCCTGCAACTGCATAATGTCTGGTAAAAGGGTGATGTTGATTTCTGTTTGGTTTCCAACAACTATACTTTCGCTGAGGTAACCCACAAATGAAAAAGTAAGAGTCGATTCAGCACCAGCTTCAATCTGATACTCTCCATTTACATCAGTAGTGGTACCAATGGTTGTTCCCTGAATTACTACATTAACTCCAACCAAAGGGGCTCCGTTTTCGTCTGTTACAGTGCCTCGTATCATTGAAGGCTGGCCAAAGCTCCAGAGCGAAAACAATAGCTGAAGTAACATAAATATTGCTACCTTAATTAGTCTGTTTTTTTTCATAATAGTAGATTTAAATAAATTGAGTTAATTAGTTAGTAAATAAATAATTGAATAAATATTAGGTATTATCAAATATTTATAATATTTATGACCTGATTATACTTTCCATTTGCACAATACATGATATGTGTTTAATTTTTAATAAATTTGTAGTAAAAACAAATATAGATAGCAACAAGAAACGTAAATGAAACTTATGTTGAAAAAAAATTCTCTTTGGTTGAAAAAGGATAATATATAAACGATTTGAGGAAAGCAACAAAAAACGTGATCAAATATTAGAAATAAAAGATTTTCTGTAAAAGTTGCTGAAAATGTCTACTAAAATTGTTTTTAATTATTCTTGTACAATAAATAAGTTAATATGAGGATTATTGTAATACTTGTAAACTGTATTATTTGTAGTCAACTTTTTGCACAGGAACATATTGTTTTCTCATCCATTAATGCTAATAATGGGCTTTCCGATAACGGGGTCCGAAGTATTTGTCAGTTGCATGATGGCCGCATAGTTGTAGTAACCACAGGAATGGTGAATATTTATGATGGATCAAGCTTTTTATATTTGCATTATAGTGATCAAAAAGCATATTCACTAAGTAATTATTACGGCTGGCATTGTACTTATATTGATAAGGCAGATAATATATGGCTTAAAAATCAGTATAAACTTTATCTTTTTGATGTAAGAAAAGAAAGGTTTGTGACCAATATCGATAGCATATTTGATACTTATGGAATCAAAGACCGGGTGACTGATTTTATTATGGACTCAGAATGCAACGCTTGGTTCATAAATGATAAAAACGAACTTTTATTAAAAAAAAGCCATAAAGAAAGGGCTAGTTTGTTTATTCCTGATGTTTTAATAACAAATTGCGCTGATGATCAGTTAATTGACATTGATATAATCAAAAAAGAATTGTTCTTTTTTTATAAATCTGGGCTAATGGTATGTTATGATATTGATACACATAAAGAAATATACAGGGATAACCCATTTAAAAATAATATAAACAGATACTATTCAACCATAGCGGTCCAGCCTTTTAACGAGTATTTGTACCAAGCACGAAATGGTGAAGAGAAAGGTGTGTCAATGCGTTATAATGTTAACACCCGGAAATGGGATAAAATTATTGAGACCGATTGCTGGCAAAATACCTTAACCTTAGATAGTAAAGAAAATTGCTGGATTAGCACCTTTCAGGGACTATGGCTGATAGATAAAAGCCTGAAAAACAAACGGCTAATATCACCAATCCAATTGGTTGATGGCCGTTTGTTTGAAACAGAGATCACTACACAATATAATGATAATAACGGTGGATTATGGGTTGGTTCTATTAATAGAGGGCTTTTATATTATCATCCGGACAGGTTCAAGTTTCGTAATTTCGGGCGTACATTATTTAAACAAAATGATAATGAAAAACTGCGGGTTATTGGTTTTACAGAAATAAACGACAACCTATTGGTGGGTACTCAAAAAGGATTATACAGGTATAATAAAAGTTCCGAATCACTGGTTCCTTATAACCGGGTACCTGTAAACACTATATGTAACATGTTGTTTAAAGATAGTAAACAGCATACTTGGTTATGTACCCAATGCAATGGGCTATATAACATTACCAATACAAACATTAAGCATTATAGCAACCCTGTTCGTTGCCTGTATATCTATGAAGCATTAGATGGCCGTTTCTATGTATGTACCGAAAATAGTTTTGGTATTTTCGATCCCTCGACAGGTATTTTTGAAAGAATTGAGCCACCTATAGGACAAAATCTGGGTTATACTTTTCAGTTAATTCAATATGGGAAAAACAAACTACTTGGTATCTCAAGTGCAGGATTGTTTATTTATAATTGCATTGATAAAACTATTGCTTTTCCTGATAGAGAAAAAGAGACCATATTTCAACATGATAACTACCTATATCATTGTATTTACTTGGACAGTCGGGGCCTTATGTGGTTTGGCACCCAAGACGGGCTTTATGTTTATGATTCTACTGCCAACAGTACTCAATCATTTTATAAAGAAGAAGGATTGGTTAACAATGCGATACGTTCGATAATAGAGGATAACCATGGGAAAATTTGGGTTTCCACTTCAAATGGGATTACTTGTATTGAAATAACGGGAAACGAAACAAATTACCATTACTCCTTTGTTAATTATAATCACTACGACGGGGTGATTGAAAACGAGTTTTTACCCAGATCAGTTTTTAAAACATCTGATAATCGTCTTTTATGGGGAGGTTTGGATGGTTTTAACGAAATTGACCTAAACCGTATCGATTCATCAAAACAACAGCTCTCGAAACCGCTGTTTACCAGGTTCATGCTTTTTGGAACTGAAATTAAAGTAGGTGATAAATATAACAGGAATGTTATCCTCAATCAATCAGTCAGCACAACAAAACAGATTGACCTGAAACATTTTCAAAACTTTATGGGTTTCGAGTTTTCTGCATTAAACTACGTGAATCCGGTACAGACATTTTATAAATATATGCTGGAAGGAATAGATGTTACGTGGAATGAGGTAAGTTCAACAAACGGGATTGGCCATGCAAATTATACCAATTTACCTCCAGGGACTTACAATTTAAAAGTGTATGCTGCTAATAACAGCCGAGAATGGGGTGATATGTATGCCGAAATTACCATTGTGGTGCATCCCCCAATCTGGAAAACAACATTAGCTTATTTTATTTATATCATCCTGTTTCTGGGTGTTTTTTTATATGTCATGTATTCTTACATTAAATGGAACAAGCAGAAAATTATAAAAAAACAAAAGAACGAGCTTGACGAAATGAAATTATCCTTCTATACCAACATTAGTCATGAGCTAAGGACCCCGCTCACCCTGATATTAACTCCACTTGGTTCGATTATAAAAAAACTTAATAACGAGTTATTGAAGAAGCAATTAACTGGTATATATAATAATGCCAAAGATTTATTGAAACTTGTGAATCAGCTTCTCGACTTTCGCAAACTGGAAATGAAGGGAGAAAGACTTCAGTTGAGCTACTGCGATATTGACGAGTTCCTTGAAGAATTAACCCATCCGTTTGAAGAATTGGCCAATGAAAAGAGAGTAAAGTTCACTTATAAAGTAGGTGATAAAAACCTACATGCATTCCTGGATAAGAGTAAATTACAGAAAATAATAAACAACCTGCTTTCCAATGCATTGAAATTTACCCCCAAAGGAGGAAATGTAGAACTAAGATTGTACAAGATTTCGCAAGGCAATGAAAGTACATCTAAAATTGCTATTCATGTTTCTGATACGGGATGTGGGATTCCGGAAAATGATCTTTCTCACATTTTTGACCGATTTTATCAATGCAAGCAAAATAACCAATCTGCAGGGAGCGGGATAGGTCTTCACCTGGTTAAAGAATATGTTCAAATGCTCAACGGAAGCATTGATGTAGAAAGCCAGTTGGGACAGGGAAGTACATTTACAGTAAAGATACCGGTTAATTTACAATCAATTGAAGAAAAGGGGCTAAACACAGTCGGAATGGCAAAAAAACCTGCTGTCAAAATTTTACTTGTTGAGGACAACGAGGAGTTTAAAACATTTCTGTACAATGAATTATCAGAAAACTGCAAGGTTATTACGGCATCGAACGGTATAGAGGGGTTGCTTAAAACCAGGGAGGAACACCCCAATCTGGTTATATCCGATATTATGATGCCCAAAATGTCGGGGACTGAATTTTGCGACAAACTAAAGCATGATATAAATATATCTCACATTCCTGTAATTTTGCTTACGGCCAGGACTTCTGAGGAAATTCAGGTTGAAGGTTTTAAGGCAAGGGCAGATGCATATATTACTAAACCATTTAATATGGAAATTCTTCAGCTAAGGATACAAAACCTTATTGAACAACAGGAAAAACGTAAAGAACTTTTCAAAAATGCCATTTTGTTAAATCCAGATACTTTAACCTCCACCGATATTGACAAGGAACTTATTAAAAAAGCACTTACTCAAATTGAAAAAAATATAGATAATTCTTCTTATTCTGTAGAGCAATTAAGCAGCGATTTGTTTATGGAGCGCACAGGGCTTTACCGTAAAATAATAGCCATAGTTGGGCAATCACCTACTGAATTTATTCGATCAGTAAGGTTAAAAAAGGCGGCTCATCTATTGAAAAAGGGTCAACTGGTTTATGATGTTTCTGAAAATGTTGGGTTTGGCTCTACCAGTTATTTTATAAAATGTTTTCAGAAAGAATTTGGCATGAAGCCGTCTCAATATAGACGCAATAGGTTGGTCAGGAAGGTTGAGTATTAGAGATTAAAAAAAGATAAAAAGAGTTTATATGGATTCTGAAAATTATAAAAAATGATAGAAGAGTGGTTGGAATACTCTTAACGATCTCATAAAAAGGATAGGGGTGTACTTAGAAGGAATAGAGTCTTAAAATTGAGAGAACAAATAAATTATATGAGAAATATCCAAAAGAAAAATGTATTAGCCCCCGAAATAGCTGGACAAAAAATACCAAAACGAATTGAGAGATAGAAGTCTCACAAAACCCGTGTTAAAATGTGTCTTTTATCCAAGGCAATCTTAATCTTTAAACCTGTCGCATACTAAACAGCATGTTAAATAGCAACTCTGTAGATAAATTACTACCTCTCTAATAGATCAATCCTTTAGCCCGATTTATCCGGAGTATCTGATATAATCTGCGCCTTCCGGCCGTTAATCCGGCATTCAGTCTATCGTATCTGCGAAGGATTTTCGCCGAATTCTTTTTTAAAACAAGTGGTGAAATAATTCGGATCGCTAAAGCCTGTTTGATAGGCTGCCTCTGAAACTCTGAAACCTTCTTCGCGAATGAGCTTATAGGCTTTCCTGAGCCGGATTGATTTAATCAGGTTGTTGGGTGTTAAACCTGTAAGTGATTTTATTTTTCGATTCAATTGGGTCAGGCTGACTGCAAAATGATCAGATAATAGTTCTACATTCAGAATCTGGTTCATCATATTCTCTTCGATGAATAATTTAAGTCTGTGCATAAAATCTACGTCTCGCTGAGGCATCGTCTTTTCAAGATTTTCAGCTGATTCAACTCCAAGGAATTTGTTTCGAAGTGCTTTCCTGTTTTCAAGTAAAGAATTCAAAACAGCATCTAGTAGTTTTATCTCAAACGGTTTTGTTAGATACGCGTCGGCCCCTGTTGTAAGTCCTTCTACCTGGTGATCAATGGTATCATTGGCAGTAAGCATAACCACCGGAATATGAGAAGTATCGAAATCCCGTCTGATTTCTTTACAGAATTTGTATCCGTTCATTTTAGGCATCATTACATCTGTCAGAACAATATCCGGATTAAGTTCTTTTACCAGTGTCAGACCTGCAAGACCATCTTCAGCTTGATACACCTTATATTTTTTTTCTAAATGCCCGGCCAAATATTCCCGAAGCTCTGAATTGTCTTCCACTACCAAAACTCCGGGTAAATTATAATGTTTTTGTTTTGAATTGGTATTCGATTTTATTTCCGAATTTTCAACCGCTTCGCAGGTATATACCTGAAGATTGGATTGCTCAAACCCTGCAAATTCATTGTCAGCATAATATTTTCTATCGACAGGAATGGTTACTGTAAAGGTTGTCCCCGAACTTAATTCCGAATCGATCCGGATTTTACCATGGTGCAGTTCCACAAGTTCTTTAACAATGGAAAGACCTATTCCTACTCCCTGTTTATTCATTGTATCGGGATTCTTAACCTTAAAAAAACGATCAAATATTTTGCTCTTATCTTCTTCTGATATTCCAATACCATTATCGTTAACCACAAGTTCAACTTTTCTTTCTCCTTCTGTTGCTATTTCTTTAGCGCTTAAATTGATTGTTCCTCCGGCATTTGTAAACTTAACTGCATTGGAAAGAAGGTTCCACACTATCTTCTCAATTTTTTTACCATCTGCATAACCTGTTAGCCCTTTTTTTACCGATCGTTCAAGCGAAATGGATTTGTTTTCACACTCCTCCAGGAAAGAATCATAAATTCCTTTTATAAGATTGTAAAAATCCGTTTCTTTTACTTTTACCGTATTATGATTTTGGGTCAGTTTTCTGAAATCAAGCAAGTCAGTAATCAGGTTATACAGCCGTTTTGAATTGCGCCGGATAAGCGATAGTTTATTCACTTGTTCCTTGTTAAGGTTTTCCGACTGCAATAAATCGCTGACAGGGGCGTCTATAAGGGTTAAGGGAGTTTTCAGGTCGTGTGATATATTGGTAAAAAATTCAAGTTTCTTTTCGGTAAGTTCATGCTCTTTTTGAATCTTGAATTCGGAAATTTCTTTTTCTTTTTTCAACTCTATCTTTTCAATATAAGCATAAATGGAAAGATATACGATGGTAAAGAAAATGATTACATATGACAGATAAGCATACCAGCTCAAATACCATGGAGCCTGAATATGAATAATAAGCCGGGTTGTAACGCTTTCCTTTGTTTTGTCGGTGCTTTTTATCTCGAAGGTATAGGTGCCCGGCGACAAATTGGTATAAGTAGCATGATCAGTCTCTCCTATATAGATCATATCCTTCTCCAGTCCGACCAGGCGATAGGCATAGTTATGATATTTTATAAAATTTTTTTCCTTTACAAAAAAATGAATGGAAAATGAATTCTTAGTATAAGGTAACCTGAGTTCTTTTGTTTCTTCCAACGGTTGCCTTAAGTACTGCCTGCCTTCCGGTCTCCTGATGCTTTGATTCTGGAATGTAATATCCGATATTATTACTTCTGTCTTTGACGTATCAGGAATGACTTTTTCGGGGTCTACGATCGTGAACCCGGCAATAGAGCCATAAATTATACTACCATCCTCTGTTTTGGCAGATACTCTTTCCAGAAACTCATTAGCCGGCAGCCCGTCGCTCATGGTGAAATTCAATACCTGGTCTGTTTTGGTGTCGAACCTGCAAATTCCGGATATAGTACTGATCCACAGAAAACGGTCATCTATTGATTCGATCCGGATAAGGGTATTGGAAGGCAAACCATCTCTGATCGTCCATTTTTTATAATGTTTACCATCTTGAGAAACACATAACAAACCCTCTGTGGAAGAAGCAAACCAGTAGTTACCTTTTTTATCCGGGTAAAAATCTGAAATATAACAACCGATTCGCTTATTCATTTCCTGTAACCTGTTTTCCAGAACATTATCTATCCAATTCACATGAAACAGTCCCTTATCAGAAATTAAAGCCAATAATTCACCTTGTTGGTTTTCTCTTATTGAATTTAACAGACAATATGTTATATTGCTACCTTTCAAGTACAATTCAAAAACATCGGCTGTTTCTTTGGTTATGTCAAAGTTCAACAATATATGACTTTGAAATTGGGTTACAATAAGCAAATGGTTGTCAGCTATTTCCCGCAAAAGAACAATCTGTTGCATATTATCTGAATCAATGCTGCTGGGATGATATGTTTTTATGAGTTTATAATCTGTAGTATATCTGCCTAAAAGTCCATCGTAAGTACCCACCCATAAGATATTGTTTTGGTCAACATTAATGGCGGTTACTTTTGTGCCATTCAACTCCTTTTGTAATTGATCGCTGGAAAGGTTCATATATTTCTGCTCAGTTTCATTCCATGCCGATAATCCATAATTAGTGCCAAAATATATGAAAGGCTTTTTTATATAAACAGAAACACCTTCATTAGCAACCAGTGAATTTTCGTTTCCTTTTTCCGGTAATATGTTCCGAAATAGTAGATTATCAGGCAAAATGCACGTGAGACCTGCACCATAAGTGGCAAGCCAGATTTCATGATTGTTCCCTGGAAAAATATCATAAATGCTGTTGCTGTTGATCGATGCATCGGTATTTTTACTCCGGTTTAATATTCTTGAAAAATGAAGGTCCTTATCCAGAATAATGATGCCATTACCATCGGTTGCCAGCCATATTTCCTGTCCGATTTTCACAATCTTTTTGAAATAATAATGATTCTTTATATTTATCTGCCCCGGTTTGCCATTTTCTGGAATATAAAACAATTGTCCGTTGTAACAACCCACGAACAGCTTATCATCAATTTTACTGATCAGTGAAACATACTGGTTATGGAGGTACGAAGCTGTTATTTTTTTAAAACCGCTTTCACGACTCAAGAACCTGACTCCATCATTGCTTTTACATAGCCAGATTCCTTTTTTTGAAAAACAGAAGTCAGAAATATCATTTCCCCTGTATGTAATCAGGTATTTATCACCATCTACTTTATTAATATTCGATACCATTAAAAAATAGATTTCACCCTTGTCTTCCTGAATTCTCGAAATAAAACCCTGAACGATCTGCTCGAAATAATTTGTAAGGCGGTTATACCTGAACAAACCTTTATTAGTGCTTACCCAAAGTATATCCTGGGTATCATAAAGAAGGTAATTGACACCCATGCCTGATAATTCCGGATAAGAGTAAAAATTTTTTCCGTCATACCGGACTATTCCGTTTCCGGTACCTATCCACAGGTAGCCATATTTATCCTGCTCGAGACAGGTAGTTATATTCCGTGGCAGACCATTTATTTCTGTAAAATGTAAATATTTCTCCTGTCCTGAAGAAACGCTATTAAAAGTGAATAGTGCAATTCCCAGGCAGATCCACCATTTTATATAGAACTGTGATAACCGCATCGGATATCGAAATTACCCATTAAAAGGGATGTTAAATTTAATCAAAGTATGAAAGAATCTTAAAGATTTTTGGCAGTATTTTCAAGATGTATAAGACTAACAGAATTTAGTTTTGAGTTAGTTAAAAGATCAATAAAAAGTTCTTATCTGTTCAAGTCAGAAAAACATTTGCAATCTCAACTTATAAATAACCATAAGCAATAAAAAATATAACTAGTTTATTGATTATAAATCTATAATACTCTATGAAAAAAAAAATTCTATTAAAAAAGCACAATCGGGTTAGAATAGTGCTTGTTTTTCTGCTTTTAGTCAATTTTCTGGGAAGCAGCTATTCACAGGGCCGAAGCATATCAGGTACCGTAACAGGTGAAAGTGGAGAGCCATTGCCGGGGGTAAATATTTTTATTAAAGGCACAACTTCCGGTACAGTATCGGACGTTAATGGAAATTACACCATAAACGTACCTGATAATGATGCGGAATTAGTGTTTTCATATTTGGGCTATTTAGAAGAACAGGTTATAGTTGGAAACCAGAGTGTGATCAATATGAAACTTGTTCCGAATATTACAAGTCTTGATGAGGTTGTTGTTGTAGGATATGGAACGATGAAAAAGAAGTTAAGCACAGGAGCAAATGCACATGTATCAGGTGATGAAATGGATCAAAAACATAGCTTGCGACTGGAACAAGCCTTACAGGGTTTGACGTCAGGTGTCCAGATAACGGCAAATTCAGGACAACCCGGTTCAAATTTTAAGGTCCGTATCAGGGGTGTCGGAACAATAGGGAATGCCGAACCGCTTTATATTGTCGATGGTGTACCCACCAGCGATGTGGCCTATTTAAATCCATCCGATATAGAATCAGTCGATATTCTTAAAGATGCAGCTTCTTCAGCCATTTATGGAGCAAAGGCTGCTAACGGAGTAGTGCTCATTACTACAAAAAAGGGGAAAGCAGGTGAAATTCATATTTCATACGATGGATACTATGGTGTCCAGAATGTAATCAGCAAAGTAGACGTACTTAATACACAGGATTATGTAATGCTTATAGATGAAGGTTATATCAACTCCAATCCAAATTACAGAACAAATAGAAAATATCCGAATAACCTTCCTTTTCTTCCTCAATTGGATGCAAACGGGGATGTAGTTTATGACAATAACGGAAATGTCCTGATAGACCCGTCAGTATTCGATTCAGTTAAAACTGTGAACTGGCAGGATTATATGTTTACTAATAATGCTCCCATTCAAAGTCATTCTTTAAGCGTGGATGGAGGTTCTGAAAAAAGCACATATTCGGCATCGTTAAACTATTTTGCACAGGATGGTATAATAGGCACACATGATCAATCTTCATATGAGAGGGTATCAGTAAGAATAAATTCTGAAACCAGAATTTATAAAGATATTTTTACTTTCGGTGAAAATGTCTCTTTTGCCCATACGGTAAGCCATGGCATTGGAGTAGGAAACATCTATGGTAATAATGTGAGGGGATTCATAAGTACATCTCCTACATTCCTTCCATATGACGATGCATATCCTGATGATTATGGCAGATCAATATATCCCGCAGAAACAAATCCACTGGGTAATTTAGATTATCAGTGTCAAAATAAGACGATAAATAATAAGGCACTTGGTAATGCGTACCTTCAACTTTCACCTGTTAAAAATTTAAGGGTCAAAACAGATTTAGGATTTGAAGTATCGGTAAACGAATATAATAAGTTTACACCTGTCTATAGCTTATCCACGCTGGATATGAATCTGCATTCGACTGCAGAAATGAATCTTGACAGAAATTCCAAATACAATTGGGAAAACACAATCACATATAATTTTTCATACGGGAAAAATAACTTCAACTTGCTTGTGGGTAATACGGTTCGTGAAAGAACCAGGTACTATGCAGGGGGTAAGGCTTATGACCTGATTATCCCGGATTTGGAACATGCTATTTTAAGCAATGGTACCAATGATTCCCTGAAAACAAACTACGGTACAAAAGATGAAGAATCTTTCCTGTCATATTTTGGAAGGGTAAATTACGACTTCGACGAAAAGTTTTTATTTACAGGTGTGTTCAGGCGCGACGGGTCTACAAAGTTCGGCCCGGCCAACCGGTTCGGTAACTTCTTTTCCTTTTCAGGAGGATATATTTTAACCCAGGAAGATTTCTTTCATATTAACGGATTGGATTTCTTAAAAATCAGGGCAAGCTGGGGACAAAACGGTAATGATAATATCCCTTCCTTTGCTTACCAATCATTGATTAGTTTATCTGATAAAAATTATTATTTCGGAAACCCTCAGACTAAATATATTGGTGCAGCACCCGATCAGATTCCCAATGCATCGGTACGATGGGAAACTGCAACAATGACTGATATAGGTTTTGATGCCCGCTTTTTAAATAATTTTACATTGGCCTTCGACTGGTATATAAAATATCAGAAGGACTGGCTCGTTATCATACGGGGACCTGAACTTACTGGAATACTTAATGACAATTCTTATCCGATTGGAAACGGAGGTGATGTTAAAAATACGGGTGTTGAACTGGCGCTTGGATACCTGAAAACAATTGGCGATTTTAATTTTAACATTAACGGTAATTTTTCATATAATAAAAATGAAGTACTGCATATCCCGACTGCAGACAGTCTTATTCATGGCCAAACCGGTGTATTATATACTAACTTTGAAGAATTTTACAGGGCTAAGGATGGTTATCCCCTGTCTTTTTTCTGGGGGTATAAAACCAACGGAATATTTCAGGATACTGCACAAATAAATCATTATACCAATAATGGCAAAATTATACAATCCAGGGCTCAGCCCGGAGATGTTATTTTCCAGGACCTGAATGGAGACGGGTTAATTAACGAGCATGATAAAACAATGATAGGAAATCCCTGGCCGAAGTTTATTTATGGGTTTTCTTTTAATGCAGGTTACAAAGGTTTTGACCTTTCGTTTATTTTACAGGGAGTGTATGGCAATGATATTGCGAATGGGATAAGTTCAATGAATACCTTTAGTCCTAACAAAACAATCGATGCTTTAGACAGATGGAAAGGTCCGGGAACATCCAACAGGATACCCAGGGTGACAGACGGAGCCGAACCTAATAAAAACTGGAGAAATTTTTCTGATTTGTACATTGAGGACGGATCTTACCTCAAGGTCAGAAGTATTAACTTCGGTTATGACTTTTCAAGGATTATGTCTAAAGGAGCTGTAAAACAGTGCAGGTTGTATGTTTCTGTTGTCAATGCATTTACCTTTACTAAGTACAAAGGATTTGATCCTGAAGTTGGATATGGTGATTTCGATTATTCGCGTTATCAAAACATGTCAGCCGGAATAGACATTGGTACATATCCCCAATCCCGGCAATTCCTTTTTGGATTGAATCTTAAATTCTAATCGATAACCTTTTTAATTCAAATGAATATGAATAAAATGAAAATATTTCCGGTTTTATTGATCTTTATATTCCTTATGGGATGCAGTAAAGATTTTTTAGACAAAGAACCCTTCGATAAAGTAACATCTGGAACCTTTTATAAAACCAGAAAGGATATTGAACAGGCAGTTACTGCTGTTTATGATGTTCTGCAGCGTGATTCCTGGAATGCCCCGAATTTAATTGCAGAAGCAATGTCAGATGATTGTTCAGGTGGTGGCGGAATTGTAGATGGTTTTGGACAAAATGAGTTTGATCAGTTCTATTGTATTGAAGCAGACTTAGCTGAGCCGAACTGGCAAAATGGTTACCTCGGTATTTACAGGGCAAACCTCGTTATTGAAAATATAGGAAACGTACAATGGGCTTCCGGAGAAAGCGGATCAGCAGCTCAATATACCGGTGAAGCCAGGTTTTTAAGGGCTTATTTCTATTTTAATTTAGCTAAAATTTTTGGACATATTCCCCTAGCGGCCAAAGTTCTCACTCCGGATGAAGCCTACATTCCGCAAGCAGATCCTGAGGATGTTTATAAGCATATAGCAGAAGATTTACTTTATGCTATTGAAAATCTTCCCGCTACTCCGGCCGGGCCCGGTCCAAATTCCGGAAGGGCAACAAAATGGGCTGCAGAGGGAATGCTGGCAAGAGTATGGCTTTTTTACACCGGTTATTATAAAAAATCCGATATTGCAGGAATTGTCACCAAATCACAGGTAACAGCATATCTGGATGATATAATAGCTAATGGTGGTTATGAACTATTGCCGGATTACTCCGATCTTTGGGAACTTGATACAGCAACTAATGATTACAATAAAGACAATATTGAAACAATCTTTGCTATTAAATATTCCTATCTCGGGCACGGTGATTGGAACATTAGTGATGGAAACCGCTGGCAGGTAATGGTAGGTCCGAGAAATCAAACTTATGTGCCATTTGCTCATGGATGGGGTATTTATCCTGTAAATCCCAGCATCTATTATGCATACGACACAGCCGATATACGAAGGGATGCTACAATTATTAATTGGGAGGAATTTCTCGGACCTGGCGTATACGATGTTTCTGACCAGAGACAATATACAGGATTTGGTTGGAGAAAGTATTGTGCAAGGGCTAATTCCGAAAGTCAGACTGTAACCGAAAGCTACGGAGGTAATTTTATGATCGATAATTTTCAGGATCTTACTATCCTTCGTTACGCGGATATCTTATTAATGGCAGCAGAATTACATTTAGGCGACGGAAAAGATATTGAATACTTTAATATGGTTAGAAACAGGGTATTTCAGGATAATGACCATGAAAAAACCTCTTTAACGATTCAGAATATTATGGAAGAAAGACGATTTGAATTTGCTTTGGAAGGATTGCGTTATTACGATTTATTAAGGCAAGGACTGGATGTTGCTAAGGCAGCAATAGATTCAAACAGCTTTCAAACTGATGAGTTTCAGGTTTCTTTTCCATCGGATAAAGGTTTTGAAGGATTTTGCAAAATACCTGAAACACAGGTAACTCTTTCCAATGGAACTCTGAAACAAAGTGATTATTGGGAAAGTGCAGCCAGCAATTCAGCGACGCATTAGAATGTTTCTTTTTTTATATTTAATCCGAATTAATCATTTAACACATTCAAAATTTTAAAGTTGGATCGACTTTAGATTTGAAGCAATTTCATTAAATTACATATAATTCACAGACATATTTTATTATATATAAAACTGAGAAAATGAAACGTACATCTTTAATTATGCTTTCCTGTTTAATACCCGCTCTTATATTAGCACAGGGCAAAACACATTCAAAACCGGGGAAGGCCGAAAGGATTATTGCGATCGATTTCAGCAGGGAAAAGGGATCCCTGAATACCATGTTCAACGAATGTGTTGGCGCCGGCAGGGCAAACGAAGGATTAAGGGCCGACTGGCAGCAGCAACTAGCGTATGTTAAGAAAGAATGCGGCTTCAGATACATCCGTATGCACGGACTTTTAACCGATGATATGGGAGTATACAAAGAAGATAAAAACGGAAATCCAGAATATAATTATATGTATATTGATTTTCTGTTTGATTTTCTATTGAGCATCGATATAAAGCCTTTTGTTGAACTTGGTTTCATGCCTTCGGCACTGGCCAGTGGCGACAAAACCATCTTTTGGTGGCGTGGCAATGTTACTCCTCCGAAGGATTACGATAAGTGGGCGGGTTTGATCCGTGACCTGGTTCAACATCTCACAGAGCGCTATGGCACCGATGAGGTAAAAACCTGGTACTTCGAAGTATGGAATGAACCAAACCTCACACCAGGGTTCTGGACCGGAACCCAGGAGGATTATTTTAAATTGTACACCTATAGTGCAAAGGCGATTAAAAGTGTCAACCCTTCCTATCGCGTCGGAGGTCCGGCTACCGCCGGGGCTGCATGGGAAAGCGAATTGATTGAATTCTGCAAACAAAATGATATTCCTGTCGATTTCATCAGCACCCATGCTTACGGTGTAAATCAGGGATACCTTGATGAATACGGAAATATGGGGACAGTGCTGGACAGGAAGCCTATGAGTCTTAGCTGTGATGTACTGCAATCGCGTAAAGAAATATCCGAATCCTCTATGCCCGGCCTGGAATTACACTATACCGAATGGAGTGCTTCGTACACGCCTTCAGATCCTATCCACGACAGTTATCATGAAGCATCCTATGTACTTCAAAAGATCAAACAGGTTGGTGATGCCGCCAATTCCATGTCGTATTGGGTCTTTACCGATATTTTTGAGGAAGCAGGCCCGCGATTTACTCCTTTTCACGGAGGTTTTGGGATGTTAAACATACAGGGTATCAACAAACCGGTATTTTATGCATACAAGTTCATGAACCAGCTGGGAGATATAGAGTTGGTCAATTCCGATACTGCCTCCTGGGTTTGCAAAGACGCAAATGGCAATATGCAGGCACTGGTATGGGATTTTACCATTACCCATCCGGGCGATTCGATCAACAATCAGGAGTATTATATCCGCGACCTGCCTTCGAAACCGAAAGGAAGACTGAAGATCAGTATCTCTGAAGTTCCTGAAGGTATCTATTCGCTGGAAGTATATAAAACAGGGTATCGTTGCAACGACGCGTATTCCACCTATCTTTCTATGGGCCGGCCTGCTCAGCTCAATAAGGTTCAGGTGGAACAGATCAGGGAACTAAACGACGGATCGCCCGTTTCAAAAGAGAATATCACTGTTAAAAAAGGAACTCCCTTTGTAAAAGAACTGGACATACGTGAAAACGATGTTTTCTTTTTAAATCTGATCAGACTTTGAACTAAAAAACAATTCAGATTATGTGGGGAATGAAAATCAAAAATACGCTGAAACAATTACTGCACTGTTTTTCCTTATCGATTGGAATTCTTATTCTGATTACTCTGAAGGGTAATTCACAGGTACTTTACGTAGGGGCCAATTATCACCCGCATGATTCCAACCTGGACCAATGGAAAAAAGACCTCGCCCTAATGAAAGCTGCCGGATTTAACGTTGTCCGCATGGGACATTTGGCGTGGGATAGTTATGAACCGTCCGAAGGGAAGTTCCAATTTGGTTGGTTCGATACTGTCATGAATATGATGAACAAGGCGGGCATCAAAGTTATTCTCGATATTGCCATCAGGCCTGCCCCTATATGGTTACACTATAAATATCCATCAATTGATATTACAGATAAAGAGGGTGATGTACTATACCCGAACCATCGTTATATGGAAGATGTCGGCGACCCGATGTATCAGAAATATGCATTGAAATATACCGATTCACTAACAAAACATTATGGAACACATCCGGCATTATTAGCTTTCGGAATCGACAATGAATCAGGTGATGGCCAGATTTCTTATTCTGAAACAGCCAGACAACGGTACATTACATGGCTTAAGAATAAATATGTAACGGTTGATAATTTAAATAAAGCCTGGGCGGGGCAACGCTGGTCTAGAAAGATTAACCAATGGGACGAAATAGGATTCCCTGTATCAAACCACTTTAACGATGTGCCCGAAAGAATGCTCGATTTCAGGCGTTTTGTCTCGGACGAGATCAACCAGTTGCTTTTTAAAGTCATTGATATAGTAAATACCAATGCACCCAATGCCCTGGTAAATACAAATGCATGGTACTTCAGCTGGACGAAATATTTTGACTATGCCCCTATTGCCTATTCCGGCAAAATGACTCGCGGAGGTGAAGGATTTTATGCAGGACCTTCCTTAATTAATAACGATGGTATTTTGTGGGCTTCGTTTGGCATTGTGCGCATTCAGTATGAAAGCACAAATCCTTTCTGGTGTAATGAATTTACAACCATGACGGCTGTTCCTAATTCCTGCAGAAAGCAGGCTTATGCCTCACTGATGTTTGGTAACCAGATGGTTTGCGGGTGGACATGGCAAAGTATGCGTGCCGGCGAAGAACAATATTTACAAGGCATGGTTGATTGGGGCGGCATTCCAAACCGCAAATACGATGAATACAAACAAATTGCCACGGAATTTAAAAAGATTGAGAAGTATTTTCCCTATGAAGTGCAGGCTGAGGTGGGACTGGCATTTTCATTCCCAAGCCAGATTGTTAGTTATTCATTCCCGGAACAACACGATGGCCAGGTCGAAACCTGTTTCAGACAGTTTTTTAACCGAAATATGGATGTGCGAATGCTTGATATTACCCGTAGCGACCTGAACTATAAATTACTGATCATACCTGGTGTTACAGTTATGGATCCGTTAACAGCCCAAAAAATTCGTGATTATATATATAATGGAGGTACTGCGATAATGACAAGTTATTCGGCAGTTGTGGATACTACCGGACAGGTATTCGCAAGTACTCGCCCAGGTTTATTAACCGATGTCTTTGGAATTCGGGTTGGAAGCTATGAAGAAACTGAAAACATGAATGAAATATCAAGAATTTCATATAAAGGGAAGCAGATTCAGGTGAGTTATAAAGGGAAAAATGTTGAAACAGAATCACCCCGCTTTGATCTAATCGAACCGAAAGGCGCTGAAGTCTTGGGATATATAACCAGCCTGGATAAAGATTACCCGGTAATAACTTCTAATAAATACGGTAAAGGAAAAGCAATTTATATTGGTTTGCCGGCAAGGAATGAAGTATTAAGTCCTTTGGTTGATGATTTGATTAGTGAACTTTTAATAAAAAAAGGGCCGGATGCACCGGATAGTGTAATGGCAAGGCAGATCGATAAAAACCATATTTTATATCTGAATACAAGCGGCAAGCCCAAAGAGATCGAATTAAAGGGAAAATCCCGGAGTATACTTTTTGATAAGGATTACACGGGTAACTTTACGATTGAATCTTATGAACCAGAGTTTATTGAATTGAAATAAATGGATTCCAGATATCATAATCAGAATACATTTAATATAAAGAAAGGGTAACCTCATGAACACAAAAATTTCTACTTTTTTTCTAGGTACTATTCTTTTAATTTACTCCGGTCTTTATGGACAGAGTGATACTTCTAATTGTTTCCTTTATGATTATAAACCGGACACAGCCGTGATACCTGAGTCTGTGGTTGCAGAGAAACCTGCTGAAAGACCTTCAGTTAAAGTTACCTTAACAGGCGACACTATCGGCAAGATTTCCAAATATGTGTTTGGTAATGCAATTGCAGCCTGGGCAGGTGCTCATGATAATCCTACGTTAGTCGAAGGTGTTGAATTTCTGGCACCTACACTCATACGTTTTCCCGGTGGAAGCTGGTCAAACGGATATTTTTTTAACGGAGTGCCTTCTGATGTTCCTGATTCAATTTATGATGGTACGACCTATAATACCACAACCCAGACTGCAAACAAGATCAAATTTTACGGGCACGATGGAACAGAGGGTTGGGTAACTTCAACAGATCAGTGGTATGCACTTCGTGAGAATACTGGTGTTAATGAAGGATTAATAACTATTAATTACGGATATGCGCGTTATGGAACGGGTGCGGATCCAGTAGCCCAGGCTGCACATCTTGCTGCAGACTGGGTGCGTTATGATAACGGCCGGACAAAGTTCTGGGAAATTGGCAATGAGAATGGCGGGCCATGGGAATATGGATGGATGATTGATACAGCCCTTAATCAGGACGGACAACCTCAAATTATTACAGGCGAACTGTATGGACAGCATTTTAAGGTTTTTGCCGATTCCATGAGGAAAGCCGCAGCAGAAACAGGGGATACAATTTACATTGGTGCTCAGATTGTCGTAAATGGTGAGACAAGCTGGAATTTTGTAGACAGAACATGGAACCTGGGAGTCTTTAATGAAGTAGGTGATTCTGCAGACTTTTATGTTATACATAACTATTTCGATAATTCAAGTGTAGGGAATATCCTGAATAGTGCGCAAACAAATCTTAAACAGAACATGGATTTTATAAAACAGGATTTCATTATTAAAGGAGCCTATCAAAAACCGGTAGCTTTAACAGAATATAATATGTGGGGTGGAAACGATGAGGCATCTGTATCTTATATAAACGGTATGCAGGCTGTTATTCTGATTTGTGGATTGATTGATAACAATTTCGGATTAGGTGCAAGATGGTTGCTGATTTCCGGTGCAACAACCATGTTTTATGGTGGTTCGGATGCCAACTATCTGAATCATCCCCATGCGGAATTTTATTATCTGACCTACCTGCAAAAAATAATTGGCGATCTGGCAATTACCACCGCTTCTTCCAATTCTGATATACTCAGTTATGCTTCAACGTATTCATCCGGTGAAATCGCAATTATTATTGTTAACAAAAGTACTGATCAAAGAGTGGTCACTGTAAGTACTGACTCCATTGGCGTTGGTGAAAAATACTATATATACTCATTTACAGGCGGAACAGATAATGGCGATTTTTCCCCGAATGTCTTTATCAACGGAGAAGGTCCAAGTTCACCTTATCAATGGGGTCCATACGATCAATTATTTGATATTAAGGCCAATGCATACATTATTGAGGGAGAAATTAAATTCACTTCACCCGGCAGATCAATCCAAATGATCCTGATAGAAAATGGAGCCAATCATATCCATGTTGACGATTCGATTTTAGTTGGAGTTAACCCGGTAATAGCGAGTTCATTTAAGCTATATCAAAATTATCCAAACCCTGTTAACTCGACTACCCTCATAAGTTATCAATTGCAAGAGAGCGCTTTTGTTTGTTTAAAAGTATTCGATTTTCAAGGAAAAGAAATAAAAACATTGGTTAACGAACAACAAAATTCAGGAAATCATTCTGTTCAATTCAATGCATCCAGTCTGCAAAGCGGGGTGTATTTCTATAGAATAGAAGCAGGACAATACTATGATATTAAGAAACTCTTAGTACTAAAATGATTGAGCATGTTCTAATAAGGTTTATATTTATCTAAACATGAAAAAATATATAATAACAATTTTGCTAATTCAATTGATTTTTCTGGCAAGTGCCCAATATCAAACTAATGCCAGTGATAAAGGAGCCGGCTATTATTTAAATCCCATTTTTGCAGGTGATTATCCTGATCCAAGTATTTTGCGGGATGGAGATACTTATTATATTGTTCATTCGTCTTTTGAATATTATCCGGGATTGCTGATCTGGCAGTCAAAAGATTTGATCAATTGGACACCGGTCACCAATGTGTGATACTTCGGACTATGGTTGACTTTGGATTTCAATGTTCATTTTTGCTCTAAAAACTTCATAAGGAGTTAGTCCTCCATGGGATTTATGAGGCCTGTTAAAGTTATAAAAATTTTCCCATTCTTTGATTTTTTCCCTTAGGTTCGCATCGTTAGTATAATCAAGTAGCTGGTAGAACTCTTGTTTATCAGTAAGATGTGATCTTTCAACTTTACCGTTTAATGCAGGAGAACCGGGTTTTATATACACATGCTCAATTCCTTTCTCAATACAATGCCAGTGAAATCTTGCCTGGAACTCATGCCCATTATCGGTTCTAATCATTTTTATTCTGAACGGGAATTTTTTAATTACATAATTAACAAAATCAATAGCATTGTTTTGATTATGCTTATTGTAGACTTTTAAAGCACGTATTCTCGTTGCATCATCAATGGCTGTATACTGATAGCGTTTAACCTTTTCACCATCTTCATTTTTGAAATTTAGGAACTTTACATCCATTTGTACATGATGACCAGGGGTTTGCTTCTCATATAGTTTGATTTTGGGACCTGGAGACCGCCTCTTTGTATTTGCAGGCAAACGATTCATCCCATTTCTTCTTAATATCCTATAAACACTACTTTCTGTGGTTTGGATACCATGAAAGCGCTTTAGATACATATAGATCCGTTCGGGGCCAAAATGATACTTTTTTCTTAAGTAAATGACTTTTCCCTCAATATGCTTAGGTGTTCTTAATTTAAGATTTTCAGGGCATGGTTTATTATTGATCAATCCTACATCTCCATACTGTTTATACCTTTCTATCCAAACGTAATAAATAGATTTAGATATACCATAATACCTGCAAGCCTTATTAACGTTTCCTATTTTCTTAGCGTAGTTAATTACATTAAGTTTTCTTTTAATGTCTCTGTTTTCTTTTACGGTCATATTATAACACTTAAATTAGCTGATATAAAACTAAAAAAAAAGTGTCAACCTAAGTCCGAAGTATTATATATTTTAACATTATTTATTTCATTGCGCTTGTAAGTATTATTTCGTCCTTATTATTTTTTCTTTCCATATAGTATTTTTCGATGATAACAATAAAATGTACATTCCACTATTATATGTTTCTAAGTTGAACGTAAGTTCATCACTAATAAATGACTTTTCTACAAGGGTGATGCCAAAAATCGAAATCAACTTTATATCTATCCTGTCTTTAACGTTTTTAGGAATTTTAACAAATATCTTATCTCTGGTTATTGTTGGATATATCAAAAAATCATTTGTTCTAATTGTTTGACTGATTGTTGATTCACAATTATTAACTTCCATTGGAGAAGGATCATTAAATATTCTCCATTCACCATCTGGACATACTCCATAGCTATCATCATCGGAAAGTGAAGGTATTCTTATAGAATCTATTATCGTATTACTATCAGATTCACAGATGATTAGTGATTCTGAAGTTGAAAGCCTGAAATTGGCATGAAATATTCCTTCCGATTCTTCGTGGTCTGCCCAAATTAAAAAATAACTGCCAGGTGATAATAATGTGCTAGTATCACCTATAGGGATACCCCATATATGAGCATTATTTTTTAACACCATACCTTCAATATTAACAGGATGATTATTGGGGTTATAAAGTTCTATCCAATCATCATAATCACCCCACTCATCAAAAATAGTAGAACTGTTTGATGATTGAAATTAAGAAATAATTACCTGTGTATAACCAGAATAACATAAAAAGAATAAAATAAAAACAATTATCTGTTTCATTAAATATTTGGTTTTGTATGTGAACAAATTGATTAATTATAATAAATGTAGTAATAATATTGAAATTAATGGCTTTACTAAAATAAAATCCATAAACAAGGCTTAAATATCATATGAACTCCGTATAAAATGCAAATTCCAGAGTTAGCAATAGATGACTTAATAAAACCCTTACGATATAAATTGGAAATACCGGTTACATTGACCACCAAAAAACGAAATTTGTGAACCCGAAGGGATTACTCACTCCCACATGCCTTCGCTATTCCTGCTCGTGAGATCGTTCGCCCATATGGGCTCACTAAGTTACTCACTCCCACGTGCCTTCGCTATTCCTGCTCGTGAAATCGTCCCGACTGTGTCGGGACTAAGTTCGAACCCCTTTGGTTCTTCTCAGCCCTACAGTCTTAAAATCGAATCTTCATGAAAGAACTCTTTAATATCTACTTCGAGTGCTTCTGCGATCACTTTCAGTGAAACTAATGTGCAACTGTGCAATCCTCTTTCAATGTGCAAATTCCGGTGTAA
>Ga0315544_1000370_pt1 | contig 43152 bp, 43 predicted proteins | sample SalMarSW160130MG_2_FD_202543 | JGI IMG/M metagenome (GOLD analysis project Ga0315544, IMG submission 202543) | Salt marsh sediment microbial communities from the Plum Island Ecosystem LTER, Massachusetts, United States - Salt Marsh Sediment SW1601-130 ... | reverse complement strand
ATCAAAGGGTTTGTATTTTTTTATTGCAAATCTTCTGAACAAAGATTCTGTAATGTATCTAAAGACTTCCTGATTGTTTATTTTGCACAGAATGATGTCAATTGCATCAGATAAAGATTCTGGCTCATAAGCCACTATTTTTTCAAAATAAGTATTTAGTTTTTCTTCATAAACAGGAGTATAGATAAGTCGTTGATCATTCCAATTGGTGTTGTCAAGAAAGTGATCTTTATAATAATGCAGTTTTTCGAACCAGTTCAGGGAATCATAATCTGATGTATTCTGTTTGTTTGAAAGTTCAGGAATGGATACCGGCAATTGCGATTGTACATAATTTCCAAGAAAAGTGCCCTTGTATTGAATTGCATAATAATCATTTATTGCATCAATACTATCCATACAATGCTTAAGATATCTATTTGTATTATTTTGAAATTCAGTATTTTCGGGATTTTCCATTTGTTTTTTTAAAGAATCAACAGATTTCAGGATTTCAGACATTGATTTGTTGTAACGATCAAAAGCATTGGAAATTGAATCACCTCGTATTGAACATTTGTAGACATTGTTTTCATAAGAAATTTTTATAAAATACTCTTTTTGATCATTTACCATAAATTCATACGTATCGGAATCCGGAAACACAAGAAGATATATTCCTTCATGAAAAGAGTCTGTATAGGATAATTTGCCTGCAGGTCTTATCGTTAAGCTATCCTTTAAAAATACTTTGTTTCCATAATAATATGCTAATTTTACCGTAAAACCTTCACCCACTTCAGATACTAAGTGTATTCTGAACTGATCATGGGTCGGGGAAACGGCATACATTTTGTATAGTATTGAGAATGTGATTGTTAAAAGTGACAATTTCTTCATTATCGCATATTCTTTGATAATTATGAACCGACCATAAAACGCAGTGCTATATTATATAAAAAAAATTGATACTAAGTTTTATGGTTAGTTCTTTAGCTTTTCGGTCTCCGGCGGTCATAACCTTGCTCCTGCGTCGTAGCCGACTTCGGCGCAGACGCATGGCGACGGCTCGCAGACAGGCATCAGGCCATTGAAAATAAATTATAAACCGATGAAATTATATGCAATATTATTAAAAGTTTTACGTTTAATTTTGCAAATCTTCTGATACCCCAAAATTCATGCTTTCAATCCTTATACCGGTATACAATTATGATATACGTGACTTGGTAAAGACATTAAGTAACCAGGCTGTTAAATCAAAAATACCATTTGAAATTATACTGATTGACGATGCTTCTGATGATGAATTCAGGAAGATAAATTCCAAAACTTCAGATCTTAAGGGTGTTGTTTATTATCAGGAAGAAGTGAATCTGGGAAGATCAAAAATCAGGAACAAACTGGCAGATATGGCGAAATATGAAAATCTTCTTTTTTTGGATTGTGATTCCTGTATCGATAGTGAAGATTTCGTGCTCAATTATATTAAATATATAGGAGATAGTTGTGTTATTTATGGAGGAAGGAAATACAAACATATGGAGCCTGATGAGGATAAATATCGTCTGCATTGGCTGTATGGAATAAAAAGAGAACAAATTCCCGTAAAGATCAGATCTCATGAACCAAATAAATCGTTTATGACAAATAATTTTCTGATTACGAAGGAAGCCTTTAACAAGGTGCGGTTCAATGAGAAGATGAAAGGTTATGGTCATGAAGATACTTTGTTTGGATACGAACTGGATAAACAAAACATTTTGATATGTCATATTGACAATCCGGTGATTCACTTAGGTCTTGAGTCAAGTGTGGAGTTTTTGAGAAAAACGCGTGAAGGAATTAAAAACCTTTTAAGAATTATAAAAATTAACGAGGATGAAAAGAAACTGGTTAAAGATGTAACGCTTCTTTCTTTCTATAAAAAAATTAAAAGATTAAAATTGGATGGACTTGTGCGGCTTATCTATTCCAAGTATGAGTATCAAATTAGAAGAAACCTGTTAAGTAAGAATCCAAGTATGTTTTACTTTGATTTATATAAGTTGGGCTATTTATGCTCACTCAACGATGTTATAAAATAACGAACAGTTACTTCATTTCATCAGTTAATTATTCATTTTAATTGTCTGATGGAACTTCCATGTTTTTGTGAATTATTATAATTCTTGTTTGTTTTTGGAAAACATGGAAGTTTCATAACTTGATTTCAAATATTATCTTTGTAGCCTCTCAGAAGAGAGGTTTTTGTTTTCAGTCAGTTAATACTTTTTATATGAAACTTAATTCAAAAATTACTGATAGTATTATTCATTGTATTCATGATTTATATAAGGTAAAGCCGGAAGAGAGATTAATTCAAATTCAGAAAACACGAAAGGACTTTGAAGGTGACATTACAATAGTTGTTTTCCCTCTTCTTGGGATTTCAAAAAAAACGCCTGAAGAAACAGCTGTAGATATTGGCGAGTATTTGAAAACAAACAATGGTCTTGTTAAAAATTATAATGTGATTAAGGGTTTTCTCAATCTGATCATATCTGACAAGTATTATCTTGACTTTCTGAAGACGGAATTTGGGAATGAAGATTTTGGCACAGTTCATTCTGATAAGAATTCATTGCTATATATGGTTGAATTTTCATCACCAAATACAAACAAACCTCTTCATTTGGGACATATCAGGAACAATCTTTTAGGATGGTCTATATGTCAGATACTCGAAGCAAATGGTAAAAAAGTAGTCAAAACCAACATCGTCAATGACCGTGGCATTCATATTTGTAAATCGATGTTAGCATGGCAGAAATGGGGCAATGGAGAAACTCCGGAAACTTCAGGCAAGAAGGGCGATCATTTGGTGGGTGATTATTATGTGAAGTTTGATCAGGAATATAAAAGGCAGATTAAGAATTTGGTAAGGAAAGGAATTTCAGAAGAGGAAGCTGCCAGAAAGGCCCCGCTTATTCTGGAAGGCCAGGAAATGTTACGAAAATGGGAAGCCAGGGATAATGAAGTACTGGAATTGTGGGAGAAAATGAATACCTGGGTCTACCAGGGATTTGATGCTACCTATGAAATGCTTGGCGTTCATTTTGATAAGATATACTACGAATCTGATACTTATTCTGTAGGCCGGAATACTGTTCTCCATGGTCTGGATAACAATATTCTTGTTCAGAAACAAGATAACTCTGTTTGGGCTGATCTTACCAAAGAGGGGCTGGATGAAAAGATACTTTTGCGGGCTGATGGTACATCTGTTTATATGACACAGGATATTGGTACAGCTCAATTGAGACAAGAGGATTATGAATTTGATAAGATGATCTATGTAGTAGGAAACGAGCAAAACTATCATTTTAAAGTTCTTTCAATCATTCTGGATAAGCTTGGTTTTCCATGGGCGAAAGATCTTTATCATTTGTCATACGGTATGGTTGAACTTCCCGATGGAAAAATGAAATCTCGTGAGGGAACCGTGGTAGATGCCGATGATTTGATCGGGGAAATGATTGAAACAGCCCGATCAATGGCTGATGAGCTTGGGAAACTTGAGGGATTAAATAAGGAAGAAAAGGAAAACACATACAGCATTATTGGCCTTGGAGCATTGAAATACTACATTTTAAAAGTGGATCCTGTAAAGAATATGACCTTCAACCCACAGGAATCTATTGATTTCAATGGTCATACCGGACCATTTGTACAATATACTTATGCTCGTATTTGTTCTGTATTAAGAAAAGCGGATGAATCGGGAATTGCATTATCCGATGAATTTTCTATGACAATTCCTGTAAGTAGTAAGGAAAAATCATTGCTGAAACTTGCACATGAATTTCCAGAAATCATTCAGGAAGCAGCCAGTAATTACAATCCTGCATTAATTGCAAATTTTGCATACGAACTGGCAAAAGAGTATAACCAGTTTTATCATGACTATCCTATACTCAAGGAAGAAAATTCTGACTTACGGAAAATCAGGTTAAGTCTTTCGGTATTTACCGGCAATCTGATTAAAAAGTCCATGAAACTTTTGGGAATTGAAGTGCCTGAACGTATGTGATTTTGTTTGATAATCTCTATTTTTGCGACTTGATAAATGATGAAATATTATGTTTGACAATCTCTCGGAACAACTTGAAAGGTCTTTTAATATCCTGAAAGGACAGGGTACTATTACGGAAATCAATGTTGCCGAAACATTAAAGGAAGTAAGACGTGCTTTGCTTGATGCCGATGTGAATTACAAAATCGCCAAGTCATTTACAGATACTGTAAAAGAAAAAGCTCTGGGTCAAAAGATCTTGACTTCTGTTAAACCGGGTCAGATGATGATAAAGATCGTTCACGATGAGTTGGCCAATCTGATGGGTGGAAGCAATGTCGATATTAATATTAAAGGCAATCCGGCTGTTGTATTGGTTGCAGGTCTTCAGGGTTCAGGGAAAACAACATTTGCAGGAAAGCTGGCAAATTATCTGAAAAGTAAGAGAGGCAAACATCCCTTACTTGTTGCAGGCGATGTTTATCGGCCTGCTGCTATAGAACAATTACAGGTTTTAGGCGAACAGATAGGGGTAACTGTATATACAGAAGAAGGGAATAAGGATCCTGTAAAACTTGCCAGAGATGGTATAAAAAAGGCGAAGGGGAAGGGACAGGACCTTGTAATTATCGATACAGCCGGTCGTTTGGCAATTGACGAGGAAATGATGAAAGAAATTGAGTCGATAAAAAAGAATGTACAACCCACAGAAACTCTCTTTGTAGTGGATTCAATGACGGGACAGGATGCGGTGAATACGGCCAGGGAGTTTAACGAAAGACTCAATTTTGAAGGAGTGGTATTAACAAAACTTGATGGTGATACCAGGGGAGGGGCTGCTTTATCCATACGATCAGTTGTTGAGAAGCCAATAAAATTTATAAGTGCGGGTGAAAAAATGGAAGCTCTTGAACTCTTTCACCCGGAACGTATGGCAGACAGAATATTGGGCATGGGCGATATTGTGTCATTGGTAGAAAAGGCACAGGAACAATTTGATGTTGATGAAGCCAGAAAACTTCAGAAAAAAATTGCCAGGAATCAATTCAATTTCAATGATTTTATAAAGCAGATTCAACAAATTAAGAAAATGGGCAATGTAAAGGAACTTGCTTCCATGATACCAGGTGTCGAAAAAGCTATGAAAAACCTTGATATAGACGATGATGCATTTAAGAACATTGAGGCTATTATTCATTCCATGACACCCTATGAAAGAGAAAACCCCAGTGTACTTAATGGCAGTCGAAAAAAAAGAATTGCATCGGGCAGTGGAACCGATGTACAGGAAATAAATCGTTTGTTAAAACAATTTGATGAGACCAGGAAAATGATGAAAATGATGCAAAAAGGCAAGAATATGAACCGTATGATGAGCGGAATGCCGGGCGTAAGAAGATAATTGAAACCGAATAAATACACAAGTATATGCAGCTATTGGATGGAAAAAAAATTGCCGGCGCTATAAAGCTGGAAATCAGAGAAGAAGTTCAGAAAATAAAAGAACATGGAGGGGAAATACCGCATTTGGCTACAGTGCTTGTCGGACATGACGGAGGGAGCGAAACCTATGTAGCCTATAAAATAAAAGACTGTGAAGAAGTTGGATTTAAATCATCCCTTATACGATATGAAGATGATGTCACTGAAGTTCAGCTTTTAAACAAGATAAAGGAATTAAATGCCGATCATGATCTGCATGGTTTTATAGTTCAATTGCCATTGCCGGAACATATTTCAGAGCAAAAAATAATTGAAGCCATAGATCCGAAAAAGGATGTTGATGGTTTTCATGCGACGAATGTAGGACGGATGGTTATTGGATTGCCAACATTTGTATCAGCTACTCCTTTTGGAATTATGGAGTTGATAAAGCGCTATAATATTGAGACAAAGGGGAAAAATTGTATCATTGTCGGAAGAAGTCAGATTGTTGGCAGACCACTAAGTATTCTTTTATCTCAAAAAGGAGTTGATGCAACAGTTACTGTTGCTCACAGCAGAACAAGGAATATCAAAGAATTGTGTGGCAGTGCTGACATTTTAATAGCTGCACTGGGTTCTCCGGGATTTGTTAGCAAAGACATGGTAAAGGAAGGAGCAGTTGTTATTGATGTTGGTACTACAAGAGTTCCTTCAAAAGAAACCAAATCAGGATTCAGATTAAAAGGTGATGTTCTTTTTGAAGAAGTGGCTCCAAAGTGCAGTTTCATTACCCCTGTGCCCGGGGGCGTTGGTCCAATGACTCGTGTATCTCTTTTAAGCAATACACTTCTGGCTGCAAAAAAGAAAATCTATTCATAAATAATATATAAATTAGATTAAGTAACGAAAGTGTGCTTTTTATATCGTATGATTACGCAGAAATATTTAAATCTATGAAATGCAACTTAACTGCTCATTGCAGTGTGAATCTTATAATTATCCTTTTTGTATTGCTTCAGAGTTGTGTGCCTGCAAAAAATGATTCTGATGAATTCGAGAATTGGACTAGTACCGAACCACTCTCAGTAAACTACAAAGCAAGAAAACAAAAACTTGACAATCAGAATTTGGTTTATAACCATTCTTTTGAATTTGGTAAGGTAAAGCAACTTGATTCTCTCACCTCCTCAATCAAAGTGGATGGATGGGAGCTTATCGGCTCTTCGGTAAGCTGGATCAGTCTTGAAGGAGATTCGGTACTAAAAGATACCGGACAGGTTCACAGCGGATTGCATAGTATTCGGATCAGGCGTCGCTCAGCCGATGAGACTGAAAGCATCGGACACGGAGTGTTATCGGATTACATTAAGGTAATTCCCGGCAATTATTTATTAACCCTCTACCTTAACCTCAAGGATATTAAGAATCCAAAATCAAGACTTGGAACAAAAATATATGATGCTGTAGATATTCGGATAGTATATTACGATAAAAACAAGATACAGATCAGCCGTAAAGAATATTCTGAATTGTATAAAAAAAGAATAGATAATTCTTTTAAGGGCCTATCGTTTGCCAACTATTCCGAAATTGATTCAACAGGCTGGTTGCATATCATAGGACGTTCACATATTTTTCCTTATCAGGATGGTGATCTGCAGGACGATACAAAGTTTATTCGCATTTTTATCGGATTGAAAGGCACAGGAGTTTTATGGGTCGATGATGTTGATTTCAGGTTTACAAGATGGAACTTTACAGCTTTGGAAAGAATATCTCCTTATTTCGATACTTCCCTTTCAAAGAGTGATCTGATTGTTCCTCAACCAATAGAAGTTGATATTTTAGAATCAATAATCTATTATCGTCCATACTTTAAAGAGAGTTTTCCGGCAATACTGATTCCATCATCAGCAGATAAGATTACATTAAATGCTGCAGTAGAATTCGAAAAAGGGATCAGGGAATACCTGATGTCTGTTGCAGGTATAAAAAGAGCTGATATTCCTGATCTTATTAGAAGAGGAAATTTGCTGGAAAATGACAATGCATCCATTGTATTTTCTCTGGGAGACAACGACCTTTTTGCGAAATACAGGCATAAACTTCCTCTCAGTAAAATAAAAGACAGGAAGCAGGCGTACTTTATCTATTCAATTCATGATCCGGAGAATGTTGTTTTTCTTTATGGTAATTCTCCTGAAGCGAATTATTTTGCTATCCAGGCAGCTATACAATTGTTTGATAACAAACGACCATTATACCATAATGCCAATGTTATTGATTACCCGTTTTATGAAGAGAGATCTCTGTTTCTTACGAAAATAGACAATTATGCTTTGGACTATTTAAATGGAGATAACCATTCCCGTTTCAATCGTATATACCTGCCTGCTAAAAATGATATCACCAGGAAGATTTTATCAAATGGCCGGGACAATTTTTCGATATGGATTTATCATGAACTCAATCCTGGATCGAAAGACTTTAGCGGTGATATTGAATATATAAAAAACCTGATCCATCATCACGGAAAAAATATCGGAGGCGTGGCCTTTTTGTTCCATTCTCCTATAGCAGATGGAATAAGCTTGGAAACAGCAATGAATTATGCTGATACCCTTTGTAAAAAAAAGCCGGATAGCAAAGCGCTGAACTCTCTCAGGGAATTCGTTCGTTTATCCGGGATCCATGCAGAGTTTATGCCATATTATTCAAACAATCTGTTTATAAATTCCTGTTGCCCGAACCAGGAGTTTTATGAGGAATTGCTTGATAATACTCGGTACAATAATGTTTCCTGCATCTGGAGTGGGTATGATTTACAATCCTGGCGGATCGATGAAGCAGATGCATATATGTTCCGGAAATATTGCAGTTGCCCTTTTTCATTCCTGGACTTTACGTTGTACATGAAAGATCAGGATATGAGATACTTTGGTTACGACTCTGTATTTCCGCATAAACTCCTTACAGCCAGTTTGTTTGAATCATACGAAAATGAAATAGTGCCGGAAATATATGAAAAGACGGAACATATTATTCTTGGTTACGATGTGTCCGACCTGTTTGACAGGATAAGGCTTAAGACAGCATCTGATTTTTTATGGAATCCGGTCAGCTATAATCCGGATCTCTCATTATACAAAGCACTGGTTTCAGAATTTGGAATTGAAATCTCCCGAAATATTTTAAAATTCAATGATTTGTATTTTCAGATCAAATCAGAATTGATACTGGCAAAAGTACCTTCATCGAATACAAAACAACATATAAGAAAAGCAACTAATTTAATTGATCAGATTAAAACAATTCAGATTCAATGTATTGGCCAGGAACAAAAGAAATCATTTGATGAACTCAATATTATTTTGGAAAGCCTTGTGGGCGAACTGGAATCGAAAAAAAACGCAGTGGAAAAAACTTTCATTATTAACTGATAATATTATTAACCGGATAATTTAATAAATATCAAATCATAGAGAAGTTATTAATAGTAACTGTTAATATTTGAAAATCGAATGATGTTTATTTATTAGTAATTTAGATTTGGTATTTTCTTTTATTATGAGCGAAGGTCAGGAATCATATTATGAGGAAGAAGGAATATTTGAATCGATCATTCGGTTTGAAGAAATGTTGAATACAAATTCTACCATCTATTTTGATGTTTATGAATTTGAGAACATAATTGATTACTATTTGGATCAGCATAATATACATAATGCCAAAGCAGCCATTGAGTGTGGACTAAAACAACATCCAAAAGCAACATCAATAAAACTCAGATTGGCTCAAATATATATTCAAAATGGAAAACCCTCGAAAGGATTGCACTTTTTAAGAGAAATTGAACCAATTGAATCCTCCAATGGAGAGTTTTATCTGTTAAAGGGGTCAGCTTTGAATATACTTGGAAAGAAAGACGATGCAAAATATGCTTTTGACAGCGCAATTCAACTGGCAACAGAGGGAAGGGATGAGGTTATTTTTTCGATTGCTTTTTCTTATATAAATACGAGAAGATATGATCTTGCAATTAAGTATCTGATTCTTGCTCATGAAATAAATCCGAAAAACTTGATGGTTCTTCAGGAGCTCGCAATGGTATATGAAAGAATTGATGAACTGGGAAAGAGTATTGTGTATTATCATAAGTACCTTAATATAGAACCTTATGCTGAAAACATATGGTTCAACCTGGGTATGGTCTATACCAGTCTGGATGAATACCAAAAAGCAATTAACGCTTATGATTTTGCAATTGCGATTTGTCCTGACTACATTTCAGCTTACTTCAGCAAAGCGAATACTTTAGTAAACAGTGGTTTATATAAAGAGGCTATTAAAACATTTGAAGAAATTATTTTTATTGAGCCCGATAATGTACAGGCTTATACCTATATAGGTGAGTGTTATGAAAAATTAAAATTGTTTAACCGAGCAATACATTTTTATATTAAGTCAATAGAGATCGATAAATCATTTGGAGATGCGTGGTATGGTTTGGGGATGTCAAACTTTCATCTGAAGTTTTACTCAAAGAGTCTCAATTATTTTGTCCGGGCAAATGCTCTTGATCCTGAAAATCCTGAATATTGGTTTATGTTGGGTAAGGTATACAGAAAGTTGAATTTACTTGAAAAATCAGCTGAATCTTACAATCGTGTTGTTGAACTTGATCCTAATGATTATGAGGCATGGCTTTCACATGCCGATATTCTTTTTCTTGAAAATAAAGTTTATGATGCAATTCAAATATTAAATAAAGCCTACCAGTACAACAACGAGATATCTACCATAAATTACAATCTGGCAGCCTACTATCTATATATTGATCAACCACAATTGGCGTATGAATTTTTTGAAAAAGGACTGGCAATTAATTTCAGTGAGCATAGTAACCTGTTGTCACAATACCCGCTTGCTTCAAAGAATAAGACCATAACAGCTTTAATAAAAAAATACAAGAATTTAAGTCGCTAAACCATGAATTTTGAGTTGCCTTACATACCCGAAAGACCTTCTAAACCAAGAACCACGGGCTTAACAATGGTAATGGATAAAGGATTAAGCGTGAATGAAGCCCATCACTTCGTGGAATCAAGTGGAGAATTTACTGATTTTATAAAGTTCGGCTTTGGAACATCGATGATTACAAATAAACTGGATCAAAAACTGGATATATACAAAAAATCAGGCCTCCGTCCTTATTTCGGAGGGACATTATTTGAAGCTTTTGCAATACGAAATCAAATCGACAGCTACCGAAAATTTATTGATAAATATAAGCTCGATCTTGTTGAAATCTCTGATGGGTCAATGAGCATGCCACATGAAAAAAAGCTGGAATATATCAGGCTTTTTTCGAAACAGGTTACAGTTATCTCTGAAGTTGGTTCTAAGCAAAAGGGTGTTTATATTCCTGCTGATCAATGGGTGAAAATGATGAAAAATGAGCTTGAAGCAGGATCAATGAAAGTGATAGCGGAAGCCAGGGAAAGTGGTACAATTGGAATATACAACAGCGATGGAACAGCAAATGAAAACCTGATAAATACCATTTCTTCTCAGATCAACTCGTCAGATGTGCTATGGGAAGCACCCAATGGAAAGCAACAGGTTTGGTTTATAAAAATACTTGGTGCAAATGTGAATCTTGGTAATATTGCTCCAAATCTGGTTATTCCGCTTGAATGCTTAAGGCTTGGTTTAAGAGGAGATACGTTTTTTGATTTTCTTCCCGATGAGCTAAAGAAACAACAGCAGAAGGAATCTCACTAGCTGCCAATTCTTGGTTTCCGGATACAAATATTGTAAGACCAATAAAGAATAGAAAAATATCTATCCTGTAGGCTTTATAAGTACTTAAAATAATCTGCATATTACTATTACAATGAAAAGAACTTTCAAAGATTATCTTTCGCTGGTTTTAAAAGGAGTCGGGATGGGATCGGCAAATGTTATTCCCGGTGTATCAGGTGGTACTATTGCTTTAATTACAGGAATATTTGAAGAGCTTATAGATTCGATCAAGTCATTTGACTTAAAGGCTATAAAACTATTCTTTTCAGGAAAATTCAAGGCATTTTCACACCATATAAATCTCGGATTTCTGATTTCTGTGTTTTCAGGAATTGGAGTAAGCATTTATTCTCTGGCATGGCTTCTTAGATTTCTTTTTGAGCAATATACCGTGTTTGTCTGGGCTTTTTTCTTTGGATTGATCTTGGCCTCTGTATATTTTGTAGGCAAAACAATAAGGAATTGGAATATCGGAGTAATTATCACGTTTGTAATCGGAACAGCAATAGCAATATACATTTCGGTAGTAAAACCCGCAGCGGAAAACGATACATTTTATTATCTGATTCTATGCGGTGTTGTTGCTATTTGCAGTATGATTCTTCCCGGCCTTTCGGGCTCATTCATTTTAATTTTGATGGGGAATTATCAATTGGTTATGATACATGCTGTGAGTGATTTAAACCTCACAATATTGGCTCCCGTTGCAATTGGAGCGATAGTTGGATTAATTGCATTTTCTCATTTTTTATCCTGGATTTACAAGAAATACAGAAACATGACGATTTCCTTATTGACAGGATTTATTTTGGGTTCTCTAAGTATTCTATGGCCCTGGCAATCTGCAATTAAAGAATCAATTGTTGGAAGAAGCGGGAATTTGGAGGAGATTACAATTGGTTATAAAAAGGAACTGCCTGGCGATACAACGGAATTGATTGTTGCTGTCGTAGTATGTTTGATAGGAATACTATCGATTTGGTTGGTTGAGAAGTATGCCGGTATTATCAAGGAGGATAAAGAAGAATGAGAAAATTTGGGCTCATAGGATTTCCGCTTGAACATAGTTTCTCAAAGGGTTACTTTTCTGAGAAATTTAAGATATCCGGGATCTCTGATTGCCGTTACGATAATTATCCTTTGGATGATATAAACAAATTGAATAATCTGATTGAAGAAAACTCAGATCTGCTTGGATTAAATGTTACTATTCCTCATAAGCAAAGTGTTATTCCGTTGCTTGATGAAATTGATAAAGAAGCCTCTGAAATAGGTGCAGTGAATACAATTAAAATATACCGTCGGAACAAAGTAATATTAAAAGGCTATAATACGGATGTTTACGGATTTGAAAAGCCTTTACTGAAAGTGCTGAAGAAAGATCATAAAACGGCCTTGATATTGGGAACCGGTGGAGCATCAAAGGCAGTAGCCTATATCCTGAAAAAGCATTCCATTGATTATAAATACGTATCCCGGAAACCAAAAAACAAAGAAATTCTTTCCTATGGTGATGTATCAAAGGATATAATAGCCAGGATTGATATTATTGTTAATACAAGTCCTCTGGGTATGTATCCAAATCCGGATGAGAAACCTGATATTCCTTATGATAGTATAAATGAGAATCATATTTTATACGATTTGATTTACAATCCTGAAAAGACTTTGTTTTTAGCTGAAGGTGAAAGAAAACATGCAACAACCATCAATGGCCTGCCCATGTTGCATTTACAGGCAGAAAAAGCATGGGAAATCTGGAATTCACAAGAATATCTTTAGTATGTTTTGAATGCCATTTCACTAAGTTTTGAACTTAGCTTTATTCCATATTTTGTAGCATTTCCCGGACTTAGCTCAAACTTAAGATTATTCCCCACGACAAGAAAATTAATCGCAGCTCCCTGACCAATAGCACCACTTTTTTCAGTAATTACCAGAGTACTCTTATTTTCCAGTTGTGGTACTATATTAGCCATATGTTTTGTACTATTGAAAGGAACTACAAGAATATGACAGGTAGAAATCTCTGCTGGTGAGTTGTAAGTCCTTACAGTAATTGGTTGACTTCCAACCCTTTTACCAGTAGTATAGGTCTTAAGTTCGCCAAGTATTGCAGCAGAACCGTAAACACCGATGATAAATGGTCCGGTTTTATAATTTGCAGGCCATTCAATTAAACGTGAAAAATTGTAGATAAACATTGCTTCTGCCCTGGATATTTCTGTTTGACAAAAGGCTCCCAAATAAAATGTACTCAACAATGCAAGCAATAAAATCTTTCTCATTTCTATCAAGTTTGCTTGTTTAACGTCTAAAAATAGCTAATTGTTTCTATTATAATCAAAAAAGATTTAAACAAAAAATTATGAAAAAGGGAATTTATACTGAATATCGAACAAAAACAAACCCTGAGCAGGAGCGGATTCTCCGGCCTTTGATCTGTCTTTTGTTTTAATGATCTCAATCAATTCATCCAAACTTAGTTTGCCTTTTCCCATACTTACAAGCGTGCCTACAATAGAGCGAACCATATTTCTCAAAAACCTGTCTGCTGTTATTGTGTAGATGAGAAAATTATCCTCACGGGTCCACGCTGAAATGTATACGTTACAAGTATTCGTTTTCACATCAGTATGATGTTTGCTGAAACTGCTAAAATCAGTATGTCTTATTATTTCTGAGGCTCCCATATTCATAAGCTCAATTTTTAAATTATAAAACAATTGCCATGCCAAATCTTTATTGAAGACATTTTTTTGTGTCGAAATATAGTATTTGTAAGTTCTGGAAACAGCACTGAACCTTGCATGTGCGTCTTTAGGCACAAGATGTATATTCAATACAAATACATCATCATGAAGAAACTTGTTTAGCTTGAAAGTGAGATCGGAAAGATTATTCAGTTTCTTGCGTGTATCAAAATGTGCAACAAAATATTTTGCATGCACGCCGGTATCAGTTCTTCCAGCACCAACAGTTTCTACTTTTTCGTTGATGAGCAAAGAAAGCTTCGTATTTAATTCACCCTGAACAGTCGCCGCATTTGGCTGGTATTGCCAGCCGTGAAAATTTATTCCATTAAATTGCAATTCAATAAAGTATCTGAATGCCATTATAGTATTATTGATGCATGAAAGTTAGTTGTTTTATTGAACACAAGTCTTAACATTTTTTAACATACTATTGTTATCCAATGGCAGTATTTGACATTTTTTTGGAAACGCATGTTTAGTCTACTCCCGGTAAAATGATTACTTTCGGTGTCAGAAAAATCATATGTAAAAAAAGTTAAAGATATGGATAAGATAAGCATCAATATTCAGGAGTTAAATGAGAAGATCAAGCAGGAGAGTTCATTCGTCGATGTTATTCATCTTGAAATGAGTAAGGTGATTATCGGGCAGAATAATTTGATCGATAAATTGTTAATTGGCTTATTGTCAGACGGGCATATTTTGTTGGAAGGTGTACCGGGATTAGCAAAAACACTGGCTATACATACACTGGCAACAACCATTGATGCAAAATTCAGCAGAATACAATTTACCCCCGATCTTTTGCCAGCTGACCTTATAGGAACCATGATTTACAGTCAAAAGAAGGAAGAATTTCTTGTAAAACAAGGTCCTGTATTTGCTAATTTTATACTTGCTGACGAAATCAACCGTTCACCGGCAAAAGTTCAAAGTGCATTGCTTGAAGCCATGCAGGAAAAGCATGTAACGATAGGCAGCGAAACTTTCGTGCTTCCAAGACCATTCCTGGTAATGGCTACTCAGAATCCGATTGAACAGGAGGGTACCTATCCATTGCCAGAAGCTCAGATGGACAGGTTCATGCTTAAGGTTGTTCTTGATTATCCAAAGAGAGAAGATGAAAAGCTGATCGTCAGAGAAAATCTGGATAAGGAATTTCCCTCAGCCAATAAAGTTATGAAAGCGGAAAATATCATGAAAGTTCGTGAGATTGTGAAGGACGTATACATGGATGAAAAAATTGAAAATTATATTCTGGATATAGTTTTCTCAACACGTTATCCGGAAAATTTTAAACTGGAAAAATTTTCATCAATGATCAGTTATGGTGGTTCTCCGCGTGCAAGCATAAATCTTGCAAAATCAGCCAAAGCTTATGCCTTTATTAAGAGGCGTGGTTATGTGGTGCCAGAGGATATCCGGGCAGTTTGTCATGATGTTTTAAGACACAGGATGGGATTAACCTATGAAGCTGAGGCGGAAAATGTTACATCAGAGGATATAATTACTGAGATCTTAAATACTATTGAAGTGCCTTAAAATCACGCTATGAGAGCATCGATGAAAGTTACCTTCTTGATTTCTATATTCAGCTTTTTTTCAGCCGGATTATATTGTCAGAATTTCATTGGCATGAACAAGGATGAGATCATTAAGATAATGGATGCCTCTCATAAGAATTTTAAACTTAACACGAGCAATGTCAATCCTCATTACAAATATTTGAAATACGAAGATAAAATTAATGAAATAACGATTTTATATTTTTTATCGGATGAAAATGAGTGCACCCTGGTGAGAAAAATGTATGATTATTCAAATATTAATGATGTCTTACAAGAACTGAATGAAAAATACAAAAAGACCGGAAAAAATACATGGGAATCCAAATATTTGATTCAAAAATATTCTGTTGAGTTAACAGAAGGAGAATGGTTTTTTACAGTTACAATAAAAAAAAAGTAAGGAAAAAATGGATACTACCGAGTTACTCAAAAGAGTAAGAAGGATAGAAATAAAAACGAAAGGTCTTTCGCAACAGATATTTGCCGGAGAGTACCACAGTGCCTTTAAAGGAAAAGGTATGGCATTTAGCGAGGTTAGGGAATATCAATATGGAGATGATATAAGGAATATTGACTGGAATGTAACAGCGCGTTTCAATCATCCCTACGTGAAAATTTATGAAGAAGAAAGAGAGCTTACCGTGATGCTCCTTATTGATGTTAGTGGTTCAAGAGAGTTTGCCTCTCAGGACCGGTTAAAGAAAAATTTGATAACTGAGCTGGCCGCAGTACTGTCTTTTTCAGCAATATCAAACAATGACAAAACAGGAGCAATTCTTTTCTCAGATAAAGTGGAGAAATTTATACCTCCAAAAAAAGGCAGACAGCATATACTTCGTATTATTCGTGAGTTAATCAATTTTGAACCCGAGAATCGTGGAACCAATATTCATGAAGCACTTGAGTATCTTATTAATGCAATTAAGAAAAGAAGCACGGCATTTTTAATTTCGGATATGCTGGATTCAAATTACGAAGATGCACTTAAAATATGCTGCAGAAAACATGATTTGATCGCATTAAGGGTATTTGACCAGAGAGAAGTAGAACTGCCGAATATTGGCCTTATCAGGATGAAGGATGCTGAAACCGGCAAACTAAAATGGATTGATTCATCAGATAAAAAAATCAGAAGTATCTATAATGAAAACTGGCAAAGAAGAAATAAAGAAACAGATGAGATACTGAATAAACATGGTATTGATTATGCCTGTCTGGCAACTCATCTTGATTATGTGAAACCTTTGATGCAATTGTTCAAAAAAAGAGCTTGAAGTATTATGTTTATGAGTGTTTGGAAAAGAATTATCATATTTTTTTATATTTCACTGATTTCCGCAAGCGGTTACACACAAAAATTTACGCTTGAGACTCTCATTGATACAAACAGGATTGTCTTGGGAGATCAAATCGATTTAACATATGCAATTCGCAAAGAAGATAATATTTCTATTGATTTTCCGACGTTTACCAAAGAACTGACAGAAGGAATTGAAATCCTGCATGAACCTGTTATTGATTCATCAAAAATGAAAGACGGGAAGTGGATGATTACTTTAGATCTTGTTATAACATCTTTTGATACAGGTATTTATTATATTCCTCAACAGAAATTCATCGTTTCTGAGAATCAGTTTTATGATACCATTTTATCTACTGCAACCTATTTGGAGGTATATGGAGTAGCGATTGATACTACAAATACAATAAGAGACATAAAACCTCCGGCAAAAGTTCCTATAACTTTTTCTGAAATTCTTTTTTATTGTGTTGCAGTATTGCTTCTTGCTGCAATCATCTTTTTCCTGATACGATATTTTCGTAAACGAAACAAAAAAGAAAGTTTCTTTATATCTGCAAAGCCTGAGGAACCTCCTCATATTACTGCTTTTCGAGAATTGGATAAAATAAAGGCCCAGAAACTCTGGCAAAAGAAAAAGGTCAAAGAGTATTATACGCGGATCACCTTTATCATTCGATGGTATATTTTTAAACGCTTTAATATACATGCTCTCGAAGAAACAACGGAAGAGATCCTTTATTTTATAAAATCATTAGGGCTGGATGATATAAATAGTAAGAATCTGGAAAGTCTGTTGAACCTGGCTGATATAGTAAAATTTGCAAAAGGAGAACCAAATCCTGAAGAGAATATTATTCACCTGGATAACGCCTATGATTTTATTAGGAAAACAAAGCAGGAAGAGTATGTTGAAACCGGTAAAAAAAGAAGTTGATAATCGAGAGTTATTATGAGTGAAATTGTCTTTGCATATCCTAAATTATTGTTATTGCTTTTGTTGATTATACCGCTTGTAATATGGTATGTTCTAAAACAAAAAGCAGTATCATCAATTCAGGTCAGTACCATTCAGTCCCTGGAAGACATTCCTGTTTCATTTAAGGAAGTTTTATCGCATATCTTATTTGGATTGCGTATGGTTGTGATGGCCCTGCTTATAGTAGCCCTTGCCAGACCCCAATCTTCCAATAAATGGGAGAATGTAAGTACACAAGGTATTGATATTGTATTGACACTAGACATATCGGGCAGTATGTTGGCTCAGGATTTTAAACCTGACAGACTTGAAGCTTCTAAAGATGTGGCCATTGAGTTTATTTCAGGCCGGCCTGATGACCGGATAGGACTGGTTGTATTCAGTGGTGAAAGTTTTACTCAATGTCCATTAACCACTGATCATGTTGTGTTGATGAATCTTTTTAAAGACATCAGGAGCGGTATGATCGAAGATGGTACAGCAATTGGTGTCGGACTGGCAAATGCTGTAAAACGTTTGAAAGACAGCGATGCAATAAGTAAGGTGGTTATTTTGCTTACAGATGGCGTAAACAATCAGGGAGCAATAGATCCGATTACAGCAGCAGAACTGGCAAAAGCCTTTGGAATAAGAGTATATACAATTGGAGTGGGTACCGAAGGAATGGCCAAATATCCTGTTCAGGATATGTTCGGAAGGATAAGAATGGTACCGATGGAGGTGGAAATTGATGAAGAAACACTTCAGCAGATAGCTGATATTACGGATGGGAAATATTTCAGGGCCACAGATAATAATAAACTTAGACAAATATACCAGGAGATAGACATGCTTGAAAAATCGAAAATAAACGTTAAAGAATTCAGCAGGAAAGAAGAGGAATATCTTCCTTTTGTTTTTGCTGCATTCATAATTCTCTTGCTTGATTTTTTGGTAAGAAAAACTATACTTCGGTCAATACCTTAAAAAAAGAAAAGAATGTTCAGATTTGCCAACAATCATTTTTTGTATTTTTTATTTGTGCTTCCTGTAAGTATTGTCCTGTACATTTTATTCAATCGAATGAAGAAAAGAAATATGAGGCGATTTACTTCAAGCATGTTTTTTGATATCCTGATGCCTGACAGATCACCTGCCAGGCAGAACCTTAAATTCATCCTGTTTTTATTTGTTCTTCTTCTGGTAATTATTGCCCTTGCACGTCCCCAGTTTGGTTCGAAACTTGAAGAAGTAAAACGTGAGGGTATTGAGATGATAATAGCTCTTGATGTTTCAAGAAGCATGCTTGCGGAAGACATTAAACCAAACAGACTTGAAAGGGCAAAGCAGGCAATTGTGAATCTTGTTGACAGGATGCAGGATGATAAAATCGGAATGATTGTATTTGCAGGAGATGCATATACTCAATTGCCCATTACTACGGATTATATCTCGGCCAAAATATTTCTGTCGACAATCAATACGGAGATCGTCTCAAAACAAGGCACAGCAATTGGATATGCTATCGATTTAGGAGTCAAATCATTCACCCAGGACCAGGAAGCAAGCAAGGTGATTGTAGTTATTTCTGATGGGGAAAACCATGAAGGAGATGCTGTTGAAGCAGCGGAGAGAGCAAAAGAAAAAGGAATTAAAATTTACACAATTGGTATGGGATCATCCAAAGGATCGCCAATCCCTGTTCCTGGAAGAATGGGACAAAATGGATTTTTAAAAGACAAACAGGGTGAAGTGATCATTAGCAGAATGGATCCGACAATGCTTCGAAAAATTGCAGCAACAGCTGATGGAGAGTTTTTTCGTGCTTCTACCGGCAATGTTGGTTTAAATAAATTGTACAGCGATTTAAACAATTTGAATAAATCTGAAATTGAAACCAAAATCTATTCAGAATACGAAGATCAGTTTCATTATTTTATTGCTTTGGCTTTATTGTTATTATTGTTGGATTTATTCATACTGGAAAGAAAAAATCCATATTTAAAGAAGTTTTCTTTATTTAAGACCAATGATGAAAATGCATAAAATTATAATCATATTGTTGTTATTTCTACCGGGTATTCTTTCAGCTCAAAAAGCAAAGAAGGAAATAAGAAAAGGGAATAGAGAATATTATAATGATCAGTTCAATGATGCTGAATTGCATTACAGAGAAGCATTGGAAAAAGATCCTGAATCAAAGAAGGCTATATATAACCTGGGCAATAGTATGTACAAACAGGAACAATTTGAACCGGCAATAACAAAATATGAGTCGTTGGTTAACTCAAAAGAAAGTGACAATGTTTCTTCAGAGTATTTTTATAATCTTGGAAATTCATATTTTAAAACTCAAAAACTTGAAAAGAGCATTGAAGCTTATAAGGAATGTCTTCGCATGAACCCATCGGATGCTGATGCCAAACACAATTTATTCCTGGCACAGAAAATGCTGCAGCAGCAGCAAAACCAGCAACAACAACAGAATCAACAACAGGATAAAAATCAGGAAGATCAGGAAAATAAGGAGGATCAGAATAAAAACCAGGATAAAGATCAGCAGCAGAAGGAAGAACAACAAAATCAGAAACCTCAGAATATGGACGGACAAATTTCGAAGGAAGATGCCGAACGTTTGCTTGAAGCTTTGGAACAGGATGAAAAAGACGTGATGAAGAAGGTGCAGGAGGAAAAAGCAAGAATACGCAAAGTTCCGGTGGAAAAGGATTGGTAAATCAGGGTATTTAAAAGATGATCTATGAATAATTTGAATTGGAAATATCTGTACAGATTGGTTTTACCGGCAATTGCATTTTTTTTAATAAATATGCATCCTGGTTTTACTCAGGAGATTTCATTTGCTGCACGAGCGCCTAAAGTACTGAGGGCCGGTGAACAATTTGAGCTTGTTTATACAGTTGATAAAAAGGTAGATGAATTTGCTCCTTCCGAATTCGGAGAATTCAAGTATCTGGGAGGGCCAAGTACCGGCAGCAGTACATCTATCAGTATGGTAAATGGTAAAACAACCAGAACATCAACGTATACCTTTACGTATTATTTGCAAGCTCCTCCACAGGCGGGCAAATATATTCTCAATCCTGCAACAGCAGTTTATAAAAGAAATTCTGTATCATCAAATCCTCTTGAAATAGAAATTGTATCATCAGAACAGTCAAATACCGGGCAACCTTCATCCTCTCAAGAGCAGTCAAAAGCAGGTTTGCAACCATCAGGTGGAGAAGATGTTTTTTTGCGTCTTGTTACGGATAAAAAAACAGCCTATGTAGGTGAGCAGATTACCGCATGGGTGAAAATATACACAAAACTTAATATCTCTGGTTTTGATCAAAGATTCAAAGGCCCGGACTTTATAGGATTTTACCAGCAGGAAGTTGAAGTACCTTCTTTGTCGCTGGAACGTGAAAAGGTTGGAAATGACATTTATTATTCCGGTGTGCTTAAGAAAGTTATACTCTATCCTCAGAAATCAGGAGAAATTACAATCGAGCCTTTTGAATTGCTTGTGGAAGTGCAAAAACAGACCAGAAGAAAACCACAGTCTATATTTGATGAGTTTTTCGGTCCACAATACGATAGAGCAAGAATTAATTTAAAAAGCAAACCGGTCAGGTTTACCATTAAACAGCTTCCTTTTGATCGTCCGGATGACTTTAACGGAGCGGTTGGTAAATTTCAAATACAGGCTTTTGCAAATGAAACAAAAGTATCAACAAACGATGCAATTACTTTTCAAGTAGATGTTATCGGAAAAGGAAATTTAAAGCTGCTGGAAAAAGTTCAGGCTAAGTTTCCACCCACATTTGATGTATTTGAGCCTATTAAAAAAGTGCAGATAGATAAAGGGAACGATGGAAAATCGGGAAAGGTTTTGTTTGAATATACTGCTATTCCGCGTCATGCAGGGAACTTTAATATACCACCCTTCTCTCTTACCTATTTTGATCCTTCAGCAGAGAAATATGTGAGCATTAATTCCCGGGAGTTTACAATTCTTGTAGAAAAAGGGGAGGACGACAGTACAACAGTGATGGGAAGCAATTTATCAAAAGAGGATATCGAACTCCTGGGGAGTGATATAAGATATATTCTCACAAAGACCAATTTGCACCAGAAAGGGCATTTTAATTTTGGGTCATACTGGTTCTTTGCTTTATACATTGTCATTCTCATTTTATTCCTTCTTATTCTGGTTTTACGGAAAGAACAAATAAAAAGGACTGCAAACATTGTCAGATACAAAAACAGGAAAGCTGGCAAAGTCGCGGGCAAACGATTAAAAAAAGCAAGAGAGTATTTAAAGAATGACAAAAAAGAAGAATTTTTTGAAGAAGCAGGTACAGCACTATGGAATTACTTGTCGGATAAGTTAAATATACAACTGTCAGAGCTCTCAAAAGAAAGAGCAGTTGATAAGTTGAAAACCAATGCTATTGAAGAACAACTGATAAAGAACTTTTTCAACTTGATAGACACTTGTGAGTTTGAAAGATTTGCTCCTGGCAAATCAAATACCGATCTTGCAGAACTATACAATTCTGCGCTGAAAATGATTAATGAACTGGACCAAAAACTGCAGGCATGAGAAAATATTTGCTTATACTAATCTTTCCATATTGTTTCTTATATCAAGGTTTTGCTGCCACAAATTCTGATTCAGCTTTTCACCAGGCAAATAATTTGTATTCGGCTGGCAACTATCCGGAGGCAATTGAATTGTATGAAACTATTGTGTCTCAAGGACTGGAATCAGCTGAGCTGTATTTTAATCTGGGGAATGCCTATTATAAAACACACAATTACCCACGATCAATTCTAAATTATGAAAGAGCACTGCTTCACAATCCAAGAGATGAGGACATCCTCCATAATCTTGCGAAGGCACGTTTGTATATCATAGATCAGGTAGATGAAATCCCTGAGTTTATTATTAAAAGATGGATCAATAGTTTAATCATATTATTTACATCAAACACATGGGCGTTTCTTAGCATCATTGCCTTCGCCCTTGGAATTCTTTTTCTGTTGGTATATTTCCTTTCCGGCAAGTTAATCCTGAGACGAGCTGGTTTCTATACGGGAAGTATAGTATTAATTCTTTCTTTTGTATTGTTCTATTTATCGTTCAAATCAAAAAGTATAATAAAGAATAGTAATGAGGCTATTATAATGACACCGACAGTTACTGTAAAATCATCACCACGTGATTCGGGAACGAATTTGTTTATTATTCACGAAGGGACCAAAGTACTTATTGTTGATTCATTGGATAATTGGTATGAGATCCGTTTGTCTGATGGTAAACAAGGGTGGATGCAGCAAAAAGATTTAGAGCCTGTTTAGCATATTAATAGAATCCTTCATATTTCCTGAGATCTGAACGTGCATTCAGACACATGATAGGGATCTTATATTGATTCGAAATATAATTTTGATCTTTCAATCCCATCATTGTTTTGGCAATAGTAAGATTTTTGCTAAGCATTATAATAATGAGTTCAGCACTTATATTATGAGCAAATTCAATGGTTTCCTGTACCATATTGAATTTTCGCTTTGCCGTAACAATTTCATAATCAATATTCTTACCTTCAAGAAACCGCTTCGCAAATTCCAGGTTGTTACGGATTATATAATCGTTTGCATTTGGTTTAAACAAAAAGATCTTTGAAGTATAGTACTTTGAAAGGTAACTTATCCAAGCCAGTTTTTCCTTGTTCTCTTTTCTGAAATCTATTGGAAATACTACACGTCTTAAAGCCAGACGTTTCGGAGGTTCCTGAACAACATAAAAAGGGATCCTTGAACCTGCCATCACCCTGACAGAACGAGATCCTAAAAGCTTTTCTCTGCCTGAAGGTTCCTGGGTTTTCATTACAACCAGAAAGGCATCTATTGTCTCAGCATATGTTTTTATTGCAGTTGATACTTTGCCTGGCCTTACATGACAATCCGCTTTCAGTCCATACTTTTTGGATACCTCATTTGCAACGTTTTGTAATTTTTTTAGTGCAATTGACTCATCTGTAAGTTCATGAACGATATGAAGAAATACAAGATCGGATTCGGTTATCTTGGCAATTTGAACCGCATGCTTTACTGCATGATCCGATAATTCCGAAAAATCATAAGGAATTAATATTTTTCTTTTGATTGGATTCATTGTTTTGAAATTACACACTTAAAATAATGAAATTTTACTAAAAAATGAGAAAAATAATTGAAAATGAATTAATTTGTGTACAACCAAATTAAAATTATGAATTCAATAGTTATAGTTATCATTGTATTTATAGGCTATGTAGTTGCATACCATACATATGGAAAATACCTTGCAAGAAAAATATTTAATCTCGTTGCTACCAACAAAGTACCCTCAGAAGAGTTTTTTGATGGGGTAGACTATGTGCCAACAAAAAAAAATATCCTATTTGGGCATCATTTTACCACCATAGCCGGACTGGGACCTATTGTTGGTCCGGCAATAGGAATAATCTGGGGCTGGCTGCCGGCACTATTATGGGTATTTTTCGGATCCATTTTTATGGGAGCTTTGCATGATTTTTCTACACTTATTATTTCTGCCCGGAATAAAGGTAAGTCAATTGGAGATCTGACAGGTGTTATAATTGGCCCGGGACCAAGGTATGTATTTCAGTTTATCATGCAATTGCTTCTTTTTATTGTTCTTACAGTTTTTGCACTTATTGTTTCAACCTTGTTCATGCTTTACCCTGAATCTGTTATTCCTGTTTGGGCACAGATTCCAATAGCTATGTGGCTGGGACGCCAGATTCAGAGAGGCAAAAGTGATTTATTGTATTCTATTTTTTCATTGGTCCTGATGTATGGAACAATAATCCTGGGGGTATATGTCCCTGTGGATCTGTCAAAACTTGGATTATTTCAGACGCTTTCACAGCATGGATTTGTTTTGAATAATCTTATAACAGTTACCTGGTGCATAGCACTTTTCATATATGTTTTTTTTGCCTCTACTATGCCGGTACAGAAACTTCTACAGCCTAGAGATTATATTAATTCTCATCAGCTTATTGTAGCCATTTTATTAATGGTAATTGGAATTTTTATTGCTCATCCTGCAATTACGGCACCGGCCATAAACCATAAGGCATTTGCAGCTGGTACTGATATTCCCGGAATGATGCCAATGCTTTTTATAATAATTGCCTGTGGAGCAATTTCAGGATTTCACTCAATTGCCAGCTCGGGAACAACCGTGAAGCAACTTAAAAACGAAACAGACAGTTTGTATATTGGATATGGCGGAATGCTTACTGAAAGCTTCCTGGCTGTTCTTGTTCTTTTATGTGTGGCTGCAGGTCTGGGAATTGGTTTGGAAAAGAACGGAGTATTATTTACGGGTACAGATGCATTTTATCAGCATTATTCTTCCTGGGCTACTACCAATAGTGGGATAGGGGCAAAGCTTGAATCATTTATTATAGGTGCTGGTAATTTATTTGAATTTATTGGTATACCAAAAGAAATAGGCCGACCCATGATTGCGGTATTTATTGTCAGTTTTGCCAATACAACCCTTGATTCAGCTACTAGGATGCAACGCTTGTCTCTGCAGGAAATAGTCAGTTATAAAAGATCGGGAAACAAAAAAAGTTTTATTGAAAACCGATATGTGGCAACGTTTTTTATTGTTTTGTTTGCAGCCATTATGACCTTTGTGAAACCGGGAGGAAAAGGGGCACTTCTTTTATGGCCTTTGTTTGGTGCATTAAATCAATTATTGGCCGGACTGGGTCTTGCTCTTGTGAGCATTTTCCTGTATCGGAAGAAAAAGAAATTCCTGCTTGCTTTTATACCAATGGTAATAGTTCTTATTCTTACTATTTGGGCTATGGTGGAGAATTTATTGGGTTTTATTTCAGAACGGAATATTCTTCTTGCTATTATATCCATATTGATAATTATTCTTACAGCATGGTTATTGGTAGGAGGTCTGGTGTCAGTGATCAGGAGCAAACATGTTAATGCCTGATATCAAAAAACCGGTATTCCTTCAAATCATTACTGTTTTCAACAATTATCTCTTTTACATCTGAATAACCGGGACCTTTATGGCACCATTCAATAAAATGTGTCAACTGTATTCCTGTTCCTTCAGCTTCGATATATACATTGCCATCGTATGTATTTTTAACAAATCCTTTGATTCCTAATGACATGGCCATTGTTCTGGCAGTATATCTGAATCCCACACCCTGCACATGTCCTTTAATAGTAATGTTTTTATGTAGTTTCTTTATTTCGGGCATTAAAACTTGATTGCATGAATAACTTCAAATTTTCTATAGATCAATCAATCAGTGTGTTAAATATTTATTTAGTAGCGATAACAATTCTTCTACCTCTATCGGCTTAATAATGGAGTCATTGCATCCTGCAATTCTGCAATGTTCTTTATCTTCCTGCAGATTGAGGGCTGTTTGAGCAATGATAGGAACAGTAGGGTTAATTTTGCGTATTTCTTTTGTGGCTTCTATGCCATTCATCACCGGCATTCTTATATCCATTAGGATTAGATCTATTTTATTAATAGACATACAAAGTTCGACGGCCTGTTTGCCATTTTTCACATACAAGATTTGAGCACCGGTTTCCTGAAAAACCGCTTCAAGAAATAATCCGTTTACTTCCTCATCTTCAACAATAAGTATGACTTTACCTTTCCAGTTGAATTGTGCACTAAGAGATGTTTCTTCTTCCACAAATTCTTGCTGACTGTCAGGTGATGTTTCATAGGGAATATGGAAGAAAAAACTGGTACCTGTTTCAACATCAGATTCAGCATACATTTTTCCGCCCAGAAGATGAGCAATCGATTTGGCAATAGTGAGGCCAAGACCGGTTTCATCCTCATACCTGTCAAAATCTTCCGTATTGATCTGACTATATCTGTTAAAAAAGTATTTGAGATCTTCTTTGCTTGCCAGATAACCTGTATTATGAACAAAAAACTCAATTTTATTCTCTTCCGGCATGCGATATCCAATCTCAATTTTACCTTCATATGTATACCTCAATGAATAATTAAGAAGGTTAATGAATATCTGGTGGATTCTTCCGATATCTGAGTATATTTCAATACCACTCTTTGAAGCCGGTTTTGTTTTAATAATTACCTGTTCTCTTCTGTGGGTCGATCGAATAATATCTGTTTCATGAAGAACTTCATTGATAAGCACATTTGTATTAATGCAGGTTTTTGTAATACTCATTGTCCCGCTCTCATATTTTGCTATTTCAGCTACATTATCAATTAATTGAAGAAGACTTTTGCTCTGTTTTTTAATTACCTGTATATATTCATCCAGTCTTTCCGGCTCGGGTTCAGTCATACTCAACAATTCAGCAAAACCAAGAATCGAGTTCATGGGTGTTCGTATGGTATGCGATATATTTAATAAAAAAGTTGTTTTTATTTTATCTGAATCTTCAGCTTTTTCCAAATTTCTCTGCAATTCCTTTTGTTGTTTTATTTCTTTTGTTATATCTCTGATTGCACAAATAAGAATAGGTTCATTCGCATCAGGATAATCGTATGCACCATTAACCAAAAAGTATTTAAAATCCTTATAATCTTTAATTTTCTGTGTGAGACGGAACTGACCGTTAATTTTCCTTTTTTGTGTTTTGGGTACAGAAAAAAGTTCTTCAAGGAATGGTTTATCATCAGGATGAGTATTTTCTATCAGTGCTTTTTCATTTATTGTATCATCATCAGAAAAACAGTTTTCGAAAAGATTGTATAAAGTGTAAGAATTTGAAAATGTCCTTTCCTTAAAATTATAAACGAAAAAGCCAGATGATAACAATGAGCAAATACCGGAGAATGTATTTTGCATCTTACTTTTACTATCTTCAAGAAGCTGGATTCTATTCAGTAATGCCGCATTTTGTTCTTTCAGTTTCTTTGTCTTTTGATCGACGTTTTTGCCACTGGCATTTTTAAAAGTGGACATAAATAAAATTGATGAATGTAACAATCAGAAATCAATAAGAACAATATTATCCCTCAACCTTTTGTATGAAGGCGGAATAACTATTTTCTTTATCAACGGTGGCTTTAGAAAGTAAAATTAACACTTCAATTTCTTTACCCGTTTTAGGTTTAATTTTTATTTTTTCTCTTTGTCCGATGATCTTATGGTTGCCTGGCCCAGTGTATTTTATAAGGAATGCACTTTGATCAATTGCATTATCGGAAAAGAGAATACCGATATTTTTTCCAATAACCTCGGATTTTGAATAGCCAAGCAAGTCAATAGCTGCTTTATTAAAAGCAACAATCTTATTATCATGCGATGTGGTGATAACAACGTCAGAAATATTTTCGATCGTGGCTTCATATCTGAGTTTTGCTTTTTCCACTTCACCGTATTGCTCGATCATTTCCATTTTAACTTCTTTTAATTTTCGGCTGAGCTCTTTCTCAGATTCACGCAAAAGTTTTTCTTGTTTTTTCAGGGTTTCATGTTGATGTTTGGATTCTATTTCCATTAACTTTTCATTGGTTATATCATTTCCGATATAGATCACCTTTTCAACTTCACCATACATATTATATACCGCACTGAAAGCACCTCTTATCCATTTTTCTTCTTTCGATTTTGTATTTACTTTAAACTGTCCCTGGAAATTCATTCCCCTCACAATGGTTTCCCATTTTTTATTGAACAATTCAAGTTCCAAGGCATCAACAAGATCAAATATTGATAATTTGCTAATTTCTTTTTCTGAATATTTGAACAAATATACGAACGACTCATTGTATTCCTTAATATTTCCGTTGATGTCAAATTCGATCTTAATACTGGATCTGTCAACTGCATCAACAACACCTTCAAGATTAAGGCTCAATTTCTTTTGTTCGGTAGTGTCAAGTCCAAGAAAAAGAATTCGTTCCACTCCGCCTTCTTCATTTCTTATACACGTATATGTAGCCATTGTCCATAAGTCTTTTTCAGTGCGGGTAATATGTTTCATGTAGCCTTCAAAATGCCTTCCTCCTTCGGCAAGGCCAGCCCAAATTCTTTTAAACCATTCTTCATCTTTTTTTGCGATAAACATGGATATAGGTTTTCCTTCAACATCAGAATTCGAAGAATATTCAAGCTTTTTCAGAAATTTTGTATTGGCATATATCAGGGTACCATCAGGATTGTATTCTGCACGTAACATTGTATGGTTGACCGTGGTTTCAAGTTTCAAAAAACGATCGGCTTGTCTTGCAGCTTCCTCTTGTGTGGTCTGCAATTCTTCCATATTCTGTCTCATTTCTTCTTCCTGGGCAGAAAGAGTATGAGCTTGCGCCTTTGAATCTTCAAGCAACTTTGCAGTTTGCATATTCATTTTCACTGTCGAAAGGATCGATCCGGTACTTTCTGCTATCTTCTCAACAAAACTAACCTGATGTTTTTCCAGTTCATTCAGAGAAGCTATTTCTATGACTCCAAAAAGTTCTTCATTAGCAAAAATTGGTGTTACCAAAAGACTTTGTGGATTTGCCTTACCCAAACCGGACGTTATGTTAATATATGAATCAGGAAGATCAGTCAGGTAGATGGTTTTGTTTTCAATTGCACTGGTGCCGATAATTCCTTTTCCCCACTTTATCTTTTTATCGGCATATTTTTTTCTCCCATACGCATAAAAGGCAATCAGATCAAAATAGTCCTCTTTCTTTTCATTTTTAAGCAAATAAAATCCACCCTGAATGGCATCAATGTAATTGGTGAGATTTTTAATTACATTGTATGCAAGATTATTCAAATTGTCATTATCCTTTCTAAGTATTTCACCAAAATTGGCAAGTCCTTCAGCAGTCCAATTTCTTATTTCATCTTCCTTTCGTCTTTTTTCTGCTGATTCTTTATTGAATTTAAGGGTATCTCTGAGTTCCAACAATGATTTAGACAACTTATCATCTTCATCATCCATTTTCAGATCAGAAGAAAAATCTTCTTTTATCAGTTTTGAGATAAAGCTCGCAGTTTCGAGAGTTTTTGAATGTTCTTTTTCTATGATTTTTTGTTTTCTGTCTATTTTATTGCTAAAGTTTCTAAACAGAAAAAACACGGTAACAGGGATGAGAAAAACCAGTATAGCAAGAATCCATAATAAAGGATGTGTAGCAATGATTCTTAAAATGGACAAAAATGAAATTACCTCGGTGACATCTGTAACAAATAGGATTATAAGACCAACTATGAATATGAATAAAGAAAGGATAAAACTTAGCAGTGTAGCTTGAATTATTGTATCACGTAAACCCTGTTTATTCATGCCTCGAGGAAATGTATTTTACAATAGCATTGTCTAATGAAATTAAATATAATCATTTATTCATAAACAATCTGAATTCTATTATGAAATGTTTCCAACACTTGAAAGCTTCCATGTATTGCCAACTATTGCCAATCTGTGATTGTTGCAAAGCAAGAAACTTATTATACGATTTGAAACCTGGAATTTATGAAGTGCGATTGCTGCAAAAGCATTTGCTTATTGCAATTAAACTATGCCAGAATCATCAGGAGGGTAAATATTTTTAGGCCCGTTTTTCAAAGGGAATTTTAAGTACTTCCTGTACACAGAACAAAAAACGGTCCCGATCAACAGGTTTTGTAAATATTCCCGCGATTCCTATTTTTTTCGCAAGGTATAAATAGTATGGCTTGCTACCTGAAATGGCAATAATTTGGGAAGACGGATAAGTTGATTTGATTTTTCTTATCAATTCGAGACCTTCCAATTTTGGCATTACAAGATCGGTAATTACCAGGTCGTAAGTTGAACGGGAGAGTAAATGAACTGCACTTAATCCTTCGGGAGCTTCATCCACAAAGATTTCATTCTGGAAATACTCATGTAGAATATGCATAATTATTCTTCGCTCGAGTCTGTTATCATCAACAACAAGTATTTTTTTCATGCATATATCTTTCTTATAGAAACGCTTTTAAGCAGGATATGTTAGATGCAGTTTATGAATGAAAGAAATAGGATGATGAAGTGCAATAAAGATAGGTTAAAATATAATTTACAAAGGTTTAACTGTCTTTTCAAGTACTTGTTCAACCCGTTCAACTAAATATTGCAGGTCAATTGGTTTTTTTACAAAATCAATGGCACCCATTTTCATAATTCGATCAACATTTTCTTCATCAGTGAGGGCAGATACAACAATTACCGGAGTATTCCTTGTTTTCTCATTTTTTCTTATTTCCTCCAGAAAATCAAATCCACTGATTTTGGGCATAAGGAGATCCAGTAAGATCAAATCAGGTATTTCTTTTTCAATTAAAGCGTATGCCTCACTTGCATTGAGCGCTGTTTCAATCCTGTAACCTTTTTCATCCAAAATCGCTTCAAGTAACACAACATTAGTTGTAGAGTCATCAACAACCATGATTTTATAATCTTTGTGTTCTTCCATTTCGGATTCTTTTATCTTAAAGCTAATAAAAAATAACGAATTAACAATATAGCTTTTATAGTTTATGATTTTTTGCTATTTAAATATATTTAAAAAAAATGAAATAATATTGAGTTGGAAAAATATCATATAAAAGAGTGATTTATCTCATCTTTTTTTTCAAAATCATTTCAATTCATGAACTTTTTGTGTTATATTTAATGATAAACCGAATTTATTGGTTATGGATATGTCCAATATTGCAGAAAGAGAATCTGTTATTCCATACGGGGATGTGTTGAGTGAGGACGAAATACAGGATGTTCTGGAAAACAGCAATATCGTTAATTTTAATAAGAAAGAAATTATATTCAGGCAAAATACCCGGACATCTCATATCATGTTCATTAAATCGGGGATGGTAAAAATATTTAAGGAAGGACGTAATGGCAAGTTTATAATTCTCAAAGTTTCAGTTCCCAATGACTTTCTCGGATTACTTTCTATCTATGGAGGAGATACACATCATTATTCTGCTTCTGCAATTCAACCTGCCCAGATCTGTTTTGTTGACATTACTATTTTTAATAAAATACTGAGTTCCAATGGGGAGTTTGCGGCGATGATTATTAAAACAATTTCCCGTAATGGTCTGTTTATTTTCGACAGATTAATGAGTCAGTCTCATAAACAATTACCTGGCAGAATCGCTGATGTAATTTTATATTTCTCGGAAGTTATCTACAATAGTGAAGAATTCGAGTTTCCGTTTACAAGAAGAGAGTTAGCTGAGTTAGCAGGCACTACAAAAGAAAGTTTTATACGTACGCTGGCAGAATTTAAAAATGATAAAATCATTGATCTTGATGGTTCATTTGTTAAGATTAATAGTTTAAAGATTGTAAAAACTTTAAGTGAATTGGGTTAATAATTAATACACATACTATCATGTCTGTATTAAAAGTCGTTATTGCTGATGATATTTTTACAAATCGCTTGCTGTTATCTGAAATCATTGAAGATTTAGGTCATGAATACATTACGGTTGAAAATGGGAAAGAAGCCATTGAAGCAATATTGAACAATGATATTGATATTGTTTTAATGGATATTGAAATGCCTGTGATGAATGGCATAGAAGCAACAAAATATATCAGGGAAAAATTAGACAAACCCAAATGTTATACAACGGTTGTTGCACTCACAGCACATAACCCTAAAATTTTCTTTGATGATTATAAGGATGTCGGATTTAGTCAGTTGTTAACTAAACCGTATTCTGTTAAAAAAATTACGGAATTACTGAATAGTTTTACTTCAAAAGTCAATTCAGCATAAAAGGAATGATGATTTGGTTTTACCATCGGATCAGTTCAGTGATTTGAGTTAATTCTTTATCATCCTGATTATCAAATGCCTGAAGTGAATCACTATCCACATCCAATACAGCAATAACGTTTTTATATTCATCAAAAACCGGAACTACAATTTCTGATTTTGATCGTGCATCACAGGCAATATGATCTTTAATTTCATGTACATTATCAACGATAATGGTTTTTTTCTCAGTCACACATTTCCAGCACATACCCTTATGATAAGGCAATACCTGACAGGCTAACGGTCCCTGGTAGGGACCAACATACAAATTGTCTTCATGAAGAATGTAGAATCCGACCCAAAAAAAATATGGAATTTTATGATAGAGAATTGCATTGATTGTAGCAAGCCTGGAAATTACATCAGGACTATCTGATAACAAATCCTGCAATTGCTTATAAATACGATTGTATCGTGCAATTTTTTTTCCTTGTCTGTTCATAATAACGCAAAGAAAAATAATAATTCACTATCAGAATTATTACAGGCGATAAGATGGAATAATCAGTTTATGCCGGCAGAAATTCGTAAGTTCTGATTACTTTATACAAATTATAAGGTAAAGGTTTTAAAATAATTCTTTTGTTACCTTTCTGGTAAAGAACATAATTGTAATAAGTGAAACATTGAAGATTTGTTGGAAATACACCCATGTTCTGCAGTTCATCACTTGATAAACATGCATCTCTTTCAAGTTTCTTTACGGAAGTCTTTACTAATGTTTCCATGAGTAGATGAGATTTAATTAAGATTAGCTAAAACTAATACATAAGTCTGCATGAAATCAAGTATAACCCGATGATATGGATTTCTAAGTTGTGATGATTTATATCACTTTTTTTCATAGTTAATAACAACTTTCAGGCAGTCTCTCACTCTCATTTTCAAGTCATTAACTATTAAGTTGGATGTAATTTTAGAAATAGTGTGAGAGTGAGAGTGAGGAGTCCTTCTTCGCTCTGATAACTCAGAACTTCGGCGGATAAAAAAAACAGAGTGGTGTGTTCGCTCTCACTCTCACTCTGTTTTTGTGACCCTTAAAGTTTTACTTTCGAACCAATTTATTGCTGATTTGAAAAAAATATCTTTACTCCAAGATCTTGTTAGTACAGAATAACAAGTATATAATGTAAGTTTGAATGAGAAAAGGCATGTATAAATTAAACCTTCGTTTTGTGGGACTGTTTTAACAAGTAGTAAACTAAGCCGACTTTAAATTTCGTAATTCAATCAATTCTTTCTGCAATTCATAATTCTTCTGCAGCCGTATCCAGGTTTCCGCTTTAACCGACAGCACTTTTTCCAGCGTTAGAGCTATTGAGGAAGTAATATTTCGTTTACCGTTTAGAAGCAAGCTAATAAATGATTTATTAAAGCCCGATTCTTTAGCCAGTTCGACTTGTTTAATTCCTTGTGCCTCCATTTCATCCCTGATTATTTCTGAAGGGTGAAAAACGTCTCCTGGTATCATGTCATTTGCATACATTATTCGTAATGTTTAGAAATTTCATTTAATAATATTATCTCAAGCACATAGTCTCCATTCCTCTCCTTCTTTATGGTGAATATCAACCTATATTGAATATTCAACCGTATTGAGAATTCACCATTTCTATCGCCTTTTAAAGCTTCAAAATTTAAAGAACGAAACTGTTTCAGATCATCAACGGATTCAACACTGATTAAAATCTGCACCTTCTTTTTAAACGCCTTAATAATATCTTTCGAAAAAGGAAGCTTCCCTTTTATATTTTCAAATGGCGTTATGTAAAAAGCTTCGAGCTCTTTAGTATTGAATTTTACTTTCATAAGAATACGTAAAAATACAAAAAAGTTTACAAAACCGAAAACTTTTTTATTGGAAATGTTTACTTAACTGTAAACTATAGACCCTCCCTAAGAAAAATGACCAAGTACTGTTGTATTAATCTGGGTTTTGTGAGACTATTTCTTCTCAGATGTAAATAATCTTTAGTTGATTTATATGTTATAAAATATAATTTAATATAATGTTAAATAATATTTACAATTTATTATATATTTGTAAAATATAATTTACATTATGGCTAAAAGAAATATTGTACTGCTACCAAAAGAGAAAAGGATCATGGCTGAGTTAGGAGAGAATATCAAACTTGCCAGGTTAAGACGCAAATATTCTATGGATCAGGTAGCAAAGAGAGCTAATATTTCCCGGCCAACACTTTTGGCCATAGAGAAAGGGTCAGCTACTGTGAGTTTAGGTTCATACCTGAAAGTGTTAATGGTCATGGGATTACAAAACGATCTTCTGCAAATTGCCAAAGATGACGAACTCGGTCGCAAAATTCAAGATGCTAAACTTATTGTAAAGGAAAGAGCCCCAAAAAAGAAACAAGATAATGACTAAAAGTACAACACGTCGTAGTATACTTGTCTATGCGCATTGGTTAGGTATAAGTAAACCTGTATTTGTCGGAACATTGCATTCGGAGAGATTAAGAGGTAAAGAAATCTTTTCTTTTGAATACGATGAGAACTGGCTAAAATCGGAACACGCTCAACAGTTGGATCCGGATTTGCAATTGTACCCTGGTATTCAATATCTGAATGACAATAGAAAACCAAATTTTGGATTGTTCCTGGATTCCTCTCCTGACAGATGGGGGCGGCTGCTTATGCAACGGAGAGAAGCAGCCTTAGCAAGGAAAGAGAACCAAGCAAAAAAATTACTGTATGAGACAGATTATTTACTGGGAGTGTATGATGAACACAGGATGGGTGCATTGCGTTTCAAGCTTGATAAGGAGGGCCCTTTCCTGAATAATAATCCTGAAATGACAACACCTCCCTGGACATCCTTGAGAGAACTTGAAGAAATTAGCTTAAAATTGGAGGATGATGCTATAATTGAGGATCCAAGATATATAGAGTGGTTAAATATCCTTCTTGCTCCCGGATCTTCATTAGGTGGGGCAAGACCAAAAGCAAATGTATTAGACACCAATGGAAGCATATGGATTGCAAAGTTTCCTAGTCGGAGTGACACAGCTGACATAGGGGGCTGGGAAATTGTAACGTATGAACTTGCCAGAGCTGCCGGAATAAACATGACTGAATCTAAAGCCAGTAAATTTTCAAGCAAGCAATATACATTTCTTACCAAACGATTTGACAGGACTCAAACCAATGAGCGTATTCATTTTGCTTCAGCCATGACCATGCTTGGATATAAGGATGGAGACAATTATGAGGATGGAGTAAGCTATCTTGAAATGGTAGAATTTCTTTCAGCGAATGGTGCAAACGTTAATGACGATCTGGAAGAATTATGGCGCAGAATTGTATTTAGCATCTGTGTTTCAAATGTAGATGATCATTTACGAAATCATGGATTTATTCTAACTCCTAAAGGATGGATACTTTCTCCGGCATATGATATTAATCCTACAGAAACCGGTGCAGGATTGAAACTAAATATTTCTGAAGATGATAATTCCTTGAGTTTAGATTTAGCTATGGAGGTGCATGAATATTTCCGGCTAAGTGAATCTAACGCTATTCAAATAATAGAACAGGTGAAATCGGGTGTCAAAAAGTGGCAAAGTGTGGCTCAGCGATATGGAATTTCTAAACTTGAACAGGAATTAATATCCCCTGCATTTTCAAGAGCAGAATAATTCTCTCAGAATTTCTAATCTGCGTTTTGTGGGACTTTTTTTAATGACCATATTGTAAGTTGTTGTTTTTTCATTAAACAACATATAAAATACAATTGGGAAAACTACTTTTACCGGCCTCTTTTAAAAAGAGGCAGTAGGTCCAACGAAATTATTGTCTCTTTTTTTGGCTCAACTATATTTAAACCCCAATATTGTTAACGTCTTGTTGGTTTATTTTTTTCTATTTCAATAAATTAGTCCATTACACAGCGAACAGAAAGCCCATTAGATTCACTAAAACTGGGATTGGACACACCACTCCAATCGAACATCAAGTGCAGTAACCAGGCATCACCCGTTACCGTTTCGTTCTCGGTCGAACTCCACCAGGTACCGCTGTCTCCAATATATTCGAATGGTCCGGTAGCGTTACGAGTACCCCCCGGAAGAGCTGTAAAACCTGTTTCATTAGTAGCATCTGTGTTGGGGCTAAACCAATTGGTTGTGCCGGTTTCTTTAAGTTTACCACCTGCTACATCTTCACCTCCCAAATAAGTTGTCAGTATTGTCCATTCGTCATTTGCGGGAACATGCCAGCCAATTGGGCATACGTTACGGTCGTCTGTTACGGCATACCATGTATATAACCTGCCATAAGTAGGAACTTTATTTTCATAACCCTTATAAGTCCATTGATAATTTGGAGTACTTTCGCCATATATATCCAAGGTGTCAGGAGTTGTTGTTTCTATTGTATCGAGATTGTTATACCTGATAGTTTTCAGGTTCATTGCCATCCACGTTTGTTCGCCAATCGTAACAACAGGGTAATGATTAGTATCTGCATCGGTACAACTCACAAAAGTAAATATTATAGTTTTACTTGATGTGGGAATATCCATATAGATAGTACTATAAATGCCCGATATACCCGTAAGTTTTAATATATCACCTTCAGTATACTGCATTGAGATTTCATCATTTGTACTTTTGAGTTTATTTAATACCGGGCTATTAATTTCACCTGAGACGCCGTTGTAGCTAATCTTTATGTCTCTCTTATTGTCCGATTGACAAATCAATTTTTTTGTATAGTTATTGTCCCTGGTCTTTACAACAACAGTATAAACACCACTACTTAGACCGCTAATAGTATAAGAATGCTTTCCACATTCAAGGGAAGATCGTGTTTGTGCCAATAACTTACCTGACAGGTCAAATACTTCAATAGCAGTCCAACCACCTTTTACTGCATAAAACTCAATTATGCTGTATTTTTCTGCGGGATTTGGATATATGTGTAAAGTGTTATCATCATTATTTAAAGAATTAATGGCTGATAATACAACTTCCAGCTTTAGTTGATCGCCACCAGGTATTGTAGCGCTTGTATTTTTTGTAAGATTTTCTGCTACAACACTATCTATTGTAGTACTTGCACCTTCACCGGCAAAACTAATCAGATAGTCCTGCGAATAGCTTTTTACAATTGCAAAAAGCATTAAAACCAAAATTGGTATTTGTTTCATTTTATTGAATTTAATTAATTGGATAAGAATGTTGTTTGCCTATATCATTATGATGAGTTATGTCTTATTTCGGTTGCGTTATAATTATTGCCAACTTTTGTATAACAAATAATCTTCGTTTTGCAGGACTCTTTAGTACCTTTTCTGTGATATGAATTAAATTACTCCTATTTTTAGGCACTTAAAATTATATCAGGATCGATATTCAATTTATGATATAAACCCTTGGCTATTTTCATTGTTATTTCTCTCTTACCTCTCATATATTCACTAATACGTGCAGTATTTGTGCCCAGGAGTTCAGCCAATGATTTCTGATTTAGCTTTCTTTCAAACATACGAAGTTCAATTACCTCTTGCAGGGTAGGTTTCGGTACCGGGAAATTTTTTTCTTCATAGTCAGCAACAAGGTCTGATAGTTTATCAAGTTCAATAAAATCAGGATCATGAATACTGGTATTATTCCCGACTTTTTTTAATAACAATTCAACTCTTTCAAGAGCTTTGTTATATTCCTGTTCATTCTTGATCTTTTCTATTTTCATCATTATATCATTTTAGTCGAAATTTTATTGTATTGTGCATGAGTACCAATAAACCGAATATATACTTTTTTCGAGGCAAAAATTATTATACATACAATACGGTAATGATTTCCCTTAATGTTAAAAACATACCTTTCATTACCAACATAATCAACACTGTTAAAATCCTTTTTAAGTTCAAGTAAATTGTTCCAGTTAGCTCTTCTCACCCGGTGATACCACTCATATAATGCAACCGCAGCATTAGCATCTTTCTCAACATACTCTTTTATTGCTCTGAAAGTTACTATTCTCATCCGAAAAATAAATTACACAAATATAATATATAATTACAGTATATGTAATATTTATACAATATTTTTAATTAAATCTTATTACCTTTAATTGAATCTAAGGTATGTGCAAAAACCAGTCTCGTTGACTACCCAAAACCGGACACGCTGACCACTATATAATTTTGAGACTTACTTATTAAAAATGATAATGTATGAAGTTGTATTTTAAGCACTTAACAATGCATGGATTCCGGTGTGGGATGGTCAGTCGAAATCGGTAGGAGTGGTCAATTTACGTCGTTATCAGGTGGTCAGTATCACCGGAATTTGCACTACGCAAGTAAACGAGCTCTGCAGAAGTGCAACTCGTCAGCGGCCTCTGGTGTGTGCTGTGGAAACACAGAATATGGGCGGAGTAATCCGCCTTTTTTCGTACATATATTTCTCCGACTGATTCAGGCAAGTAATCATACTGCTGCTTACACATTATAAATTAATTACTTAGTCAAATAGTATTTTAATTATTTGACTTTTGCTTAACTTTTTTTCACTTGCAGTATTTATAATATGCAATAATATTAATGCTCAGGTATTAGATGCAGTTCCACAAACAGAAGAATATGCTATTGTTAAAGATGTTTTATTTTATAAAACAGGAACTTTCGTTAGTTATAAATATTTCGATAATTCATTAAATCCTTCACTGCAAATAGGTAATAAAATTTAAGGTTAGCAAGATAGCGAAAGCATATTTTTTAATACTAATACATATCTTCAGATATTTATATTTAGAATATTAAAAAATAAATAAGTCATTATAACATCTTATTTAAGATTTATAGTTTTAAAATTAATTCACCAACATTTTTTTTTCAGATACAGCAGATACTCTAAAATATCCTAAACCTCCATTTGAAAGATTCGAAGTTGGAGTAGAGGGAGTTGGTGAGTAAGCGCCACCATCATTTTCAAATTGACTAAGTAATGATTTATAAAAATCATAAGCACTTTCAGTCAATGAAAGCATGCGAATAGTAACTGAGTCCCATTGAGAGAAATAAAAAAAATCTTCATGACCAGAGGGACTTGCCCCATCATCAAGATTGAATCCATTTATATAATCAGGAAGATACTCATCATTTAAAATTGAAAAATGCCAAACATGAGCGCTTCCGTAAATCATGTTATATAGGTCATCATTACCAAAGTTGAACAAATAATAATTCTTTTCAGATTTAGGCTCTGTAAAATAGATATAAGGTACAAGAAACTCTTGCCCATCCTTTGCCAGATAATGGTTTTTAAATATAACAGTGTCTATTTCGGGCACATTAAGCATTTCTTCATATCCGCTAATAGTTTGATTTTCATAAACAAGATTGAAATTGTATGTATTGCCGATTCTACCAGTAATTTTGGTGGTACTATATATTCCTTCTAGAACTGAAGGATCATTTCCCAACATCCGGATGGTATCATGTACTCCTTTATAATTTTCCACTGTAATATAATAGTAATACCATATTGGGTGTTGCTGTATTGTTGTATTAATATGTTTTAATGTATCAATTACTCCTGTATTATCACTTATAGTGATAAAAGCACTTCTAATACCAGGGGTGTAATGCGATACTGAATTAATCGGTTCACTTTTGCTAATTCGAAAAAAATAGGGCCCATCCTCATTGGTAATTGCACCTGCGACAATAATTCTCTCGGAATTTTCAAAGGTGTCAAGTGTAATTTCCTCAGTGCAGGAGAAAAGAGCTAATATTACAACTATTGTAAGTATGTTTTTCATAAAATTCTAAAAACTAAAATTATACGTTATTGCAGGGAATATGCCATACAAATACAATTTAAAGGATTTACTCTTACTTAAACTTATCTCATCCTGTTTAACATAAATTGAAAACACATTTTTCCTATTATATAAATTGTTTATAGAAAAAACCCATTCTGACTTCCATCCATGTTTACTAATAGTACTCTTTGAAATTGAAATATTAAGTTGGTGAAAGGCTGGCACCCTATAACCATTTCGTTCAGTATAATAGTTAAAAGATGCACCATAGTAATTAAATTTTCCTTTTGGAACAGTAAGATTACTTCCGGATGAATAAACAAATGAAGATGAAAGTGTCCAGCTATCAGATAGTTTATAAAACATCATTAGTCTTAGATTATGTGGCTTATCGTAAACCGGCGGAAATGATTTGTTATTATTGACTCCCTCGATGTAATTGGTCACTTTAGAAAAGGTATAGCTAATCCATCCATTGAGTTTCCCGTATTTCTTTTTTAAATAAAATTCCATGCCGTATGCATTAGCGTAGCCATAAAGTGTTTGTGATTCAATATGTTCATTAAGAAATAAATCAGTATTGTCCCTGAAATCAATAATATTTGTCATTTTTTTATAGTATATTTCAACTGAAGACTCAATCCTATTATTCATAAAATTATGAAAGTATCCTAATGAATATTGGTTTGATTTCTTAGGAACTAATGAACCCCCGGAAGGCAACCAGATATCTGTTGGTAAACCAATAGAAGAGTTCGTTAGTAAATGCAAATATTGATATGTCTTATTGTATGAAATCTTGATAGAGGATCTTGAATTAAGAATAAAATTTAATAATACCCGAGGTTCGAAATTATTGTATGTTTTTACAATTTCCCAATCAGAATATCGCGTAGAGTCAAGAATATCAGTTCCATCAGGAGTATAAGTATATATTGTGGCAGTACCAAGTTCTGAAAAGGATGTGAATCGTAAACCAGCTCTGATAGCTAAATAATCATTAATCTTTCTATCAAGCTCAAAATACCCTCCTAACTCTAAAGATTTCCGATGTTCCATAGAATAGGAACGAATTAGTGATGAATCGCTAGCAGGTGAAATCTTACCTGGTAAGGTTAATAATAACCCAGAGAATATACCAAAACTCAACTTAAGATTATTTGTGACATAAAAATCAAAATCCGATTTCAATTGAAAATTTTGCATATTTGCGCTCCAAAGAAAATCACGGGCATCTGCAATCAGGGAATATTCATAGTTATAATTGCTAAATACAAAGGTTGTATTTGAAAATAATTTGGCATTGAAAATATGATTCCATCGAATAGTTGATGAGATATTACCCCAATCTATACTAAAATTGTCACTAAAGTTTTTAAAATAAAAATGATCATGACCTAAATATCCTGATATATATAAATGATTATTTTTATTCAATATGTTGTTGTATTTGAAATTTAGATCATAGAAATTTATTTCATTCCCCTTTTTATAATTCTTTAAAGCAGGTATAACAGAATTTAATGAGTACATCATGTTTGCTATAATACCGGCATAGCTATAGCGCCCTGAAACAATGAATGACGATTTATTTTTTTTTATAGGTCCCTCTATTGATAACCGGGAGGCAAGTAACCCAATACCGCCGCTTAAATGAAATTTTTGATTGTTCCCTTCACGCATACTCACATCTATTACAGAAGATAATCTTCCTCCATATTTTGCAGGAAAAGATGTTTTGTAAAAATCAACATCACTTATAGCGTCCGGATTAAATGTTGAAAAAAAAGAGAGAGCATGATTAGAATTGAAAAGTACTGCTTCATCAAGCAATATAAGGTTTTGATCATATGACCCTCCTCTTATTGAAATATTATTCACTCCTTCATTTCCGGTAGCTACACCTGGAAGATATTGCAATGACCTTATAACATCTGCTTCACCGGCAAATGCAGGAATACTTTTAATCTCCTTAATAGTGAGCCTTTGTATTCCCATTTCAAGAGCTTGAACATTTCTATCTGAATTTGCTGATATTACAACTTCATCAATTTCTAACGGGATGGGAGTTAATGCTATATTAATTGTTGTATCTGAATTTAGCTGAAATGAAACTGATACTCTCTTATAACCTAAAAATGAATATAATAATTCTTTTCCTTCAGCATTTACTGCTATAGAATAAAAACCATACCTATTCGAGATTGTTCCAATTTGATCGCTTGGTAAAACAACACTCACTCCGGAGATATTCTCACCTGTAACTGCATCAGTTATCTTTCCCCTTACAGTATAATTTTGGGCTGTAATTACGTTTAAGAAGAACGCAGCGAAAATTAATACAGATTTAGTCCTTTTTTGATAGTTCATTCTCTAGCATTTCACTAATAGCATCATACGAAAACGCATCCAATACTGTTTTATTATTTATAACAATAGTAGGCGTACCATAAAATCCCCGATCATTAATACGACTAAAGTTTTGAGTTATTGCTTGATATGTTGTAGAATCTTTTATATCAGATAAAAATTTTCTCATATCTAGATCAATGCTTTCTGTGCAAAAACCAGTCTCGTTGACTACCCAAAACCGGACACGCTGACCACTATATAATTTTGAGACTTACTTATTAAAAATGATAATGTATGAAGTTGT
>Ga0315544_1000369_pt1 | contig 43291 bp, 40 predicted proteins | sample SalMarSW160130MG_2_FD_202543 | JGI IMG/M metagenome (GOLD analysis project Ga0315544, IMG submission 202543) | Salt marsh sediment microbial communities from the Plum Island Ecosystem LTER, Massachusetts, United States - Salt Marsh Sediment SW1601-130 ... | reverse complement strand
CGCCGACGACGGGACGTTCCTGTTCGCTTTGGTTGGCGGGAACGCGAGCGTCAGCACGAGGAAGCTCGGCCGCGCGACCGGGCACAAGCACGTCGAGGCGGCCGCGCCGCGGGACGCCGAGCGCGTCACCGGCTACCGGGTCGGCGGGATCAGCCCGCTCGGATCGCGGCACGAGCTCCCGGTGATCCTCGACGAGCGGACCGCCGCGAGCCCGTCCTTGGTGATCAACGCCGGGGCGCGTGGAACGCTCGTCCGCGTGGCGACAGCCGATCTGATCCGCGTCCTGAACGCGTCGGTCGCCGACATCCGGACCGGATAGACGCCTACCCCGCCTCGAGCTCGTCGATCATCTCCCCGATGACGTCGAAGCCGCCCTGCCAGAACCCCTCGTCGCGCACGTCGATCCCCGCCTCGTCGAGGACCTCCATCGGGGAGAGCGAGCCGCCGCGGGTGAGCATCCGGACGTACTTCGGGACGAACGCCTCCCCCTCCCGCTCGTACCGGCGGTAGAGGGCGAGCACGAGAAGGAGCCCGAACGCGTAGGCGTAGCAGTAGAACGGGACCTGGTAGATGTGCGGAATCGAGACCCACTCCCAGCGGAACTCGTCGGAGACCTCGACCGCGTCGCCGAACTGGTCGGCCAGGTTGTCGAGGTAGTGGGCGCACAGGCGATCGACCGTCGCCCCTTCGTCGACGATCAGGCGGTGCGCGTCCCGCTCGAACAGGACGAAGTACGCCTGTCGGAGGATCGAGCCGTAGGAGTCGTCGACGAACTTGGCCAGAAGATGGCGCCGGACGGCCGGCTCCTCCTCGGTCTTCAGCTGCCGCTTCAGCAGGAGGATCTCGGCGAAGTTCGACGCCGTTTCCGCCAGCGGGAGGGAGGAGCGAAAGGTCAGGACGGAGTGCTCGGACGCGAGCATGGCGTGGACAGCGTGGCCGAGTTCGTGGGCCAGCGTCGACACGTCGTCGAGCCGTTCGTTGCAGTTGACCAGGACCCACGGCGTCACGTCCGGCACGACACCGTAGCAGAACGCCCCGGTGTCCTTCCCCCGCCGGACCTCGGAGTCGAGGTGATCCTCCGAGAGCACCCGTTCGGCCAGCCCCGCCATCTCCTCCGAGAAGCCTCGCATGCTGTCGAGGACGATCCCCGCCGCTTCCGCGAACGGGACCGTCCTCTCGACGTCTCCGGTCGGCGCGTAGACGTCGTAGCGCCGGAGGCGATCCCGATGCAGCCGCTTCGCCTTCAGACGGAAGTAGCGTCGGTAGAGGGCCGCGTTCTTCCGGCAGCTGGCGAGGAGCGCGTCGACGACCTCGTCGCTCAGGTCGTTTCGGAGGTTGCGGACCGAGATCGCCGACGGCATCTTCCGCAGGCCGACGTTCTCGGCGTTCCAGTTGCCGACCAAGTACGCGTAGATCTGCCCGAGGACGCCTCCCTGTTCTCCGAACACCTCGTACAGGGCGCGGTAGGCGGCCTCGCGACGCTCGGGGAGGGGGTCGCGCGCGTACACCATCAGCTCGGTCCGGGTCACGGTCCGCACCTCGCCGTCGATCTCGATCTCGAAAGTGAAGCCGTTGGTGATCATGTCGTACAGCGTCTCGAGACCCCTCGCGCCGTAGACGTCCTTGAGGTTGATCACCTTCTCCTCCGGCTCGGAGAGCGTAAACGGGGCGAACCGCCGGAGCGTCTCGAGGTGGTAGCGGACGTCGCCGCCCGCCTCGATCAAGCGGGCCGCGTTCCCCTCGTCGAGCCCCTTCCACCACAGCTCGAAGAAGAGGGTCCGGTTCCTCGCCGCCGCGACGGTCTCGTTGACGCGTCCGCGGAAGGCGAGGGCCGCTTGTTCGCTCGTCTCCTCGGCGAGCCGGAGGGTCGCGTACCCGCTCAACCTCCGGGTGAGGTAGGCGACGCGCTCGACCAGAGAGAGGATCTCGGCGAAGTCGCCTTCCGGCATCGACGGAGCGAGCGCCTTCCGGCGCCCTTCGAGCCGAGCGACCGCTTCCTCCAGCCCGTCGAAGACGGCCTCCATCTCCGGTCCGCTCGCCGCGGGGACCAGGTCGTCCAACGACCAACGCTTCGAACGGTACGCGTTCTGCGACACGGGATCCTTTCTTGCTTCTACGCGAGGGAGCCGTCGAGACCGAGCTCCGCGGCGACGGTCTTCATCCCCTCGATCACGTCGGCGATCAGCTCGCTCCGCTCGACGCCGAGCATGTCGATCCCCTTCTGGATGACCTCGCGATCCGCGCCGGCGGCGAAGCTTCGATCCTTCCACTTCTTGGTCACCGACTTCGCCTTCAGGTCCGCCAGGCTCTTCGACGGCCGGACCAGAGCGACGGCGACGATCAGGCCGGTCAGCTCGTCGATCGCGTAGAGGACCTTCTCCATCTCGTGCTCCGGCTCGACGTCGGTGCAGATCCCCCAGCCGTGCGACAGGACCGCGTGGACGTACTCCTCCGGCCAGCCGCGCTCGCGAAGGATCTCCTCGGTCTTCGCGCAGTGCTGTTCCGGATACCGCTCGTAGTCGAGGTCGTGGACCAGGCCGATGACGCCCCACTTCTCCTCGTCGTGGCCGAGCTTCCGCGCCATGTAGCGCATCGCCGCCTCCACGGCGAGTCCGTGCTTGATCAACCGGTCGTTCCGGTTGTATTCGGTCAGGAGCGCGTACGCCTCCTCCCGCGTCGGTGCACCCATCCGCATCCCTCCCCTACCGTGTGCGTCGGTTCGGAGGTACTCTACCGCTCGGGCGGGGGCGCGTCCACACCTCGAAGCCTCCACGAGTGCCGGACCCGACCCGATTCCGTATCATCGGGCCCCGGAGGTGTTCCGTGCTGATCGAATTCGGAACGTTCGTCCCTCTCTTCTTCGCGGCGATCGCGATCGGGGTCCTCGCGAGCCTGCTCGGCATCGGGGGCGGGGTGTTCATGACGCCGCTGCTCCTTCTGGGCGGCTTCGTCCTCACCCAGCCGGAGGCGGCGGGGACGAGCATCGCCGCGGTGGTCTTCACCGGCCTGTCCGCGTCGATCGCCTACTTCCGTCGACGCGCGATCGACTTCCGGGTCGGCTGGATCTTCATGGTGCCCGCGATCGCCGGGGTGTACGTCGGGTACCTCGTCGGGAACGTCGTCGGCGCCGCGTGGCTGACGATCGCGTTCGGCGCCTTCCTCCTGTACCCCGCGGGGCTGATGCTCGCCGACAAGTCGACAAAGGAGCTGACGGAGCGATCCGGAGGGCGCTCGACGGGGGCTCGGTTCTACCTGCTCGCGGCCGTTCTCGGCCTGATCGCCGGAACGGTGACCAAGCTGTTCGGGATCGGCGGGGGGACCGTCTTCGTCCCGTCGCTCGTCCTCTTCCTCGGATTCGACATCGTCACCGCGGTCGCCACAAGCCTGTTCGTCATGATCCCGACGGCGATCTTCGGCTCCGTCCTCAGCCACGTCCAGGGGAACCTGCACCCGGAGCTCGCCCTTCCGCTGATCCTCGGGATCGTCATCGGCGCCCAGATCGGTCCCCGGATCGGCTCGCGGATCCCGAAAGCGAGACTGCGACAGCTGTTCGGCCTGGTCCTCCTGTACGCGGCCGTGAACATGGTCCTCAAGGGGGTCCGGGGGGTGTAGCGCGCTTCCCGTCGGTCGTCTTGACATTGAGAGGGCCCCGCCGTACACTTCATTAGCAATCTCGATATCTGACTGCTAAAACCAGGTGAGCCATGATCCGATTCGACAAGATGACCGAGGGGGCGCAGGAGCTGTTCCGCGAGGCGCAGGACCTCCTCACCCGCTACAAGCACAACCAGCTCGACGTCGAGCACATCGCGACGGTCCTCGTCGCCAAGGAGGGGATCGGCCGCGAGATCCTCCAGACGATGGGGATCAACCTCGACGTCCTGGCCAAGGACCTCGACGTCCTGCTCAAGGACAAGCCGTCCGTCGCCGGGCAGATCGGCGGGCAGATCTACATCACGCCGCGCCTCGAGAGCGTCGTGCAGGCGGCTCAGATGGAGGCCGACCGGCTCCACGACGACTACATCGGCACCGACCATCTCCTCCTCGCGATCAGCCGGACGACCGACCCGCAGATCCGGCGGATCCTCGGACGCCACCAGATCACGCCGGAGGCGATCTACTCGTCGCTTCGTGACGTGCGCGGCGAGCAGCGACTCACCGACCGCGAGGGGGAGGACCGATACCAGATCCTGAAGAAGTACTCCCGGAACCTGACCGAGATGGCGAAGCGCGGCGAGCTCGATCCGGTGATCGGCCGGGACGAGGAGATCCGCCGGATGGAGCAGATCCTCTCCCGCCGCCGGAAGAACAACCCGGTACTGATCGGCGAGCCCGGCGTCGGGAAGACGGCGATCGCCGAGGGGCTCGCCCAACGGATCGTCGACGGCGACGTCGCGGAGACGCTCCAAAGGAAGGAGATCGTCGCCCTCGATATCGCGTCGATGGTCGCCGGGTCGAAGTTTCGCGGCGAGTTCGAGGATCGTCTGAAGGCGGTGATCCGGGAGATCGAGGCCCAGGCCGGGGAGACGATCCTGTTCATCGACGAGCTGCACACCCTCGTCGGCGCCGGTGCGGCCGAGGGGGCGATCGACGCCTCGAACATGCTGAAGGAGCCGCTCTCCCACGGCAAGTTTCAGGTGATCGGCGCGACGACCCTCGACGAGTACCGCGAGCGGATCGAGAAGGACTCCGCGTTCGAGCGGCGGTTCCAGCGGATCGTCGTCCGCGAGCCGACGATCGAGGAGACGATCGCCATCCTCGAGGGGCTCCGCGGGAAGCTGACCGAGCACCACAAGATCGAGATCACCGACGGGGCGCTCGGCGCCGCCGCGCGCCTCTCCGAGCGCTACCTCTCTGACCGGTTCCTCCCGGACAAGGCGATCGACCTCGTCGACGAGGCGGCCAGCCGCCTCCGCGTCGACGGGACCGGCGACGTGGTGACCGAATCGGAGATCGCCGCCCTCGTCTCCCAATGGACCGGCATCCCGGCCGAGCGGATGCTCGAGGAGGAGCGTGCGCGCCTTGCGAGCATGGAGGAGGCGCTCCACGCCCGCGTCATCGACCAGGACGAGGCCGTCCGCGCCGTCGCCGAGGCGGTCCGCCACTCTCGCGCCGGCCTGTCCGATCCGCGACGCCCGATCGGGACCTTCCTCTTCCTCGGGCCGACCGGCGTCGGAAAGACCGAGCTCGCCAAGACGCTCGCCGCGTTCCTGTTCGGGAGCGACGCCGCGCTCCTCCGAATCGACATGTCCGAGTACATGGAGCGCCACGCCGTCGCCCGGCTGATCGGGTCGCCTCCCGGATACATCGGCTACGAGGAGGGAGGGCAGCTGACCGAGGCGGTCCGCCGACGCCCGTACCAGGTCGTGCTGTTCGACGAGGTCGAGAAGGCCCACCCGCAGGTGATGAACCTGCTCCTGCAGCTGCTCGACGAAGGGCGGTTGACCGACGGGCACGGCCGGACGGTCGACTTCCGGAACACGATCCTGATCATGACCTCGAACGCCGGGAGCGAGCACTTCCAGACCGACGCGGGCGAGGACGCGATCCGCGAACGCGTCCGCGAGGAGCTCCGCAAGCTGTTCCGGCCCGAGTTCCTCAACCGGATCGACGAGACGATCATCTTCCATCCGCTCTCCGAGGCGGCGATCGAGCGGATCGTCGATCTGAAGATCGCCGAGTTGAACGAGCGGCTCGCCGAGCAGGAGATCGAACTGACGTTGACCGCCGAGGCGAAGCGCGTCCTCGCCAAGGCCGGGTACGATCCGCACTACGGCGCCCGGCCGCTCGCCCGGGCGATGAAGCGGCTCGTCGAGAACCCGCTCGCCAACAAGATCGTCGCCGGCGAGATCTCCGAGGGGGATCCGGTCACCGTCGACGCCGCGGCGATGTCCGACGTCCTGCTGATCCGGAAGCGGGGCGCGGAGAACTAGACGTCCGGGAAGAGGCCGCCCGGGTCGGGGCTCGGCTCGGTGTCGGCCGCCCCGAGTTCCGCCAGCGCCTGCTCGAGCTGCGCCTCGGAGAGGGCGCCGTGGTGCCACTTCGGGTCGTTCTCCATGAACGAAACGCCCTTCCCCAGGATCGTGTGGGCCGCGATCGCCGTCGGTTTCCCCGAGCCGCGCGAGGCGAGGAACGACGTGAACGCCGCCATGATGGCGTCGTAGTCGTGACCGTCGATCTCGTGGACGTTCCAACCGAACGCGCGGAGCTTCGCCGCCAGGTCTCCGACGTCCATCACGTCGCGCGTGCGCCCGTCGATCTGGCAGCCGTTCCAGTCGACCATCGCGCAGAGGTTGTCGACCCGATAGTGGACGGCGGCCGTCGCCGCCTCCCACGGCTGTCCCTCCTGCAGCTCGGCGTCGGAGACGAAGCAGTAGACGCGCCCGTCGCGGGCGGCGAGCCTCGCCCCGAGCGCCATCCCCAGGGCGACCGAGAGGCCGTTCCCGAGCGAGCCGGCCGAGATCTCGACGCCGGGCACCTTCCACGCCGTCGAAGGGTGCCCCTGGAGCATCGCCCCGAGCTTCCGGAACCGCCACAGCTCCTCTCGCGGGAAGTAGCCACGATCGGCGAGGATCGCGTAGAGGATCGGGCAGGTGTGGCCGTTCGAGAGGACGAAGCGGTCGCGATCCTCCCAATCCGGTCGGCTCGGATCGTGGCGGAGGTACTTGTAATAGAGCACGGTCAGCAGGTCGGCCATCCCCAACGCCCCGCCCGGATGGCCGGAGTTGGCATTGGTGACGATCCGCAGGACGTCGCCGCGCAGCCCGTTCGCCTTTCGCTTCAGTTCGCCGATCTCCACGGACGCTCCCTTCCGAATGCCGGGCTGATCATATCGACTCGCGTCGTGAGATGGTAGACCGCGCGCCGTCCTACCGGGCCACCATCACCAGCAGCGCCATCCGGACCGGGACGCCGTTCGCCGCCTGCCGGAAGTACGCCGCACCCGGATGGTCGTCGACGTCGGTCGCGATCTCGTTCACCCGCGGAAGCGGGTGCATGATCGTGATCGAATCGCGCGCGGCCGCGAGCATGTCGCGCTTCAGGACGTACGCGTCCTTCAGCCGGTCGTACTCGGCCGGATCGTCGAACCGCTCGCGCTGGATCCTCGTCATGTACAGCACGTCGCAGGTCGGGATCGCGTCGGCCAGCGACGCCGTCTCACGGACCTCGATCCCCTTCGAGCGGAGCCGCTCGACGATCTCGCGGGGCATCCGGAGCGCCTCGGGCGCGACGAAGACGAACCCGACATCGTAGTTGGCGAGGAGGTCGGCGAGGGAGTGGACCGTCCGCCCGTTCTTCAGGTCCCCGACGAGAGCGATCGTCAGCCCGGCGACCCTTCCCTGTTCCTTGACGAGGGTGTACAGGTCGAGCAGCGCCTGCGTCGGATGCTGCCCCGCGCCGTCGCCGGCGTTGAGGATCGGCACGTCCGTCGCCCGCGCCGCCTCCGCCGCCGCGCCGATTCGGGGATGGCGGAGGACGATCACGTCGGCGTACCCGGCGACCGTCTTGATCGTGTCGTGGAGCGACTCCCCTTTCGCCGCCGAGCTCGACTTCGCCTCGGCGACGGTGACGACGCGTCCTCCGAGGCGGAGCATCGCCGCCTCGAACGAAAGCCGCGTCCGCGTGCTTGGCTCGAAGAAGAGCGCCGCGAGGACCTTCCCCCGCAGCTCGTCGAGGATCTCCCCGGCCTCGAGCGCCGCTTCGTACCGTCGTGCCGCCTCGAAGATCCGGTCGATCTCCGCCACGGAGAACTGGTCCGCTCGGAGCACGTCCTTGCTCGAAAGCCTCTCCATCACGCCTCCTCCTCTCGATACGCCGAGTCCGTCCTCTACGAAAGATCGCCCACGTCCGCGCGCCCGGCGGCCGTGCGGTGGAAGCGTCCGCGTCCGGGCCGCGCGACGAGCCGGCCGTCCTCCAAGACGACCTCTCCGCGCTGGATCGACGTGATCGCTTTCCCCACGCACGGCCTTCCCTCGTACGCGGTGTACGGCGCCCGCGAATGGAGGTCGTCCCGCCGGATCGTCCACTCCGCCTTCGGGTCGAAGATCACGAGGTCGGCGTCGCTCCCCGGCTGGAGAACCCCTTTCTTCGGGTACAGCCCGAAGATCCGGGCCGGGTTCTCGCACATCAGTCGCACCAACCGCGGCCACGTGATCCGCTCGGCCCGTACCCCCTCGTCGAACACCAACGGCAGCATCGTCTCCGCCTGCGGCGAGCCGTACGGCGCGGCGGCGAAGTCGTCGTCGATCCGCTTCTCCTTCGGCGCGTGGTCGCTGGCGACCGTGTCGAGGACGCCGTCGGAGAGCGCCGTCCACAGCGCCAGCCGGTCCGCTTCGTCGCGGAGCGGCGGCCCGATCTTCAACAGCGGCCCGAGGCGGAGGAGATCGTCGTCGGTCAGCGTCAGGTACTGCGGGCACGTCTCGGCGTACACCCGCCGGCCGGCCGCTCGCGCCCGCGCGACCTCTTCGATCCCGAGCGCCGCTGTCATGTGCGGGACGTACAGCGGGCAGTCGGCGACGCGGGCGATCGCGATCGCCCGGTGGATCGCCTCGGCCTCGAGGACTGCCGGCCGCGTCTCGACGAACGCGGCCCTCGGATCGCGTCCCTCCTCGAGGACCCTGTCCTGAAGGTAGTCGGTGGCGAGGCCGTTTTCCGCGTGCACCATCCCCAGCCCGCCGGCGCGGGCGATGATGTCGAGGGTCCGCATCAGTTGGTAGTCGTCGGTCATCCAGCCGAGCTTGGCGTAGGTCATGAACATCTTGAACGACGTCACGCCCTCGCCGATCGCGTCGGGAATCTCGTGGGACTGGCTCTTCGGGTCGAACAGCCCGCCGTGGAGCGCGAAGTCGAGGACCGACCCGGACTCGCCGTCCTCGCGGAACCGCCGGATCGTCTCCAGCAGACCGGATCCCGGCTTAGCATACGCGTAGTGGACGAGCGTCGTCACCCCGCCGTGAGCGGCGGTCACCGACAATCCTTCCATGTCGTCGAGGTAGACCGGATGCGTGTGGACGTCGAGGATCCCCGGGAGGACGTAGCGGTCGGACGCGTCGATCGTCCGCTCGGCGCGGACGTCCAGATCGGGGCCGATCGCTGCGACGGTCCCCCCGGAGACCGCTACGTCGGCGTCGAACACGTCTCGCCCGCTGACGACCCGGCCGCCGCGAACGAGGAGATCGTGCCGATCCCGCTTCCTTCCTCTTGCCATCTCCGAGCCTCCCGCCCCATTCTATGCGACCGCTTTCCGCCGTGCAGCCAAGCGTGCGCGGTTCGCTCGATCCCCGTACCATCCCCTCGAGAGGGGGATGACAACGCCGCCATGATCGAAGCGACGCTCTGCTTCCTCCTCGACGGGCAACCCCCGACGCGGATCCTCCTCGGGTGGAAGAAGCGCGGCTTCGGGAAGGGGAAGCTGAACGGGTTCGGCGGGAAGGTCCGGCCCGGCGAAACGCCGGTCCGAACGATCGTCCGCGAGGTCGCCGAGGAGGCGGGGGTCCTCGTCTCGCCCGACACGCTCCGGTCGGCCGGTTCGGTCACGTTCGTCTTCCCGTTCGAGCCGGCGTTCGATCACCACGTGCACCTCTTCGTGACGAACGATTGGGACGGCGAGATCCGCGAGAGCGCCGAGATGGCGCCGGCCTGGTTCCCGATCGACGGGATCCCGTTCGACCGGATGTGGGACGACGATCGACACTGGCTCCCGCGCGTGCTCGCCGGCAAACGAATCCGGGCGGAGTTCTCGTTCGCCGAGGACAACGAGACCGTCGCCTCTGCGTCGCTCGAGGAGTTCTGACCGGCGGTCCGGGCGCGACTAGGTCGAGGACGGGGCCGCGCCGTCGAACGCGAACCGTCCTCCGCGGATCGGTACAATCGACGCGCAGGACCGCGGCCCGAAGGAGAGCGATGCGCAAGCGACGAGCCGCCGACGAGCGGCGGACGAGGCTGAGAGAGACGATGGCGCCTTCCTTCGCCTTTCCCCCGGGACGACGAACCGCGATCACCGACGTCGCCGACGTCCGCGTCGGCCAGGTCACCCTCATCGAGGGCGACGACGTCCGGACCGGCGCGACGGCGATCCTCCCGCACGGCGGCAACCTGCTGCAGGACCGGGTTCCCGCCGGGATCTCCGTCGCCAACGGCCACGGAAAGATGACCGGGGCGACGCAGATCGTCGAGCTCGGCGAGATCGAGACGCCGATCGTCCTGACGAACACGCTCGCCGTTCCGCGCGCCGCCGAGGCGATCCTCGACTGGACGCTCTCCCGGCCGGAGAACGGGAAGGCCGTTTCGATCAACCCGGTCGTCGGCGAGACGAACGACGAAAAGCTGAACGCGATCGAGAAGCGGCCCCTGACCGTCGAGCGAATCCTCCGCGCGATCGAGATCGCCGCACCCGGCCCGGTCGAGGAAGGGTGCGTCGGCGCCGGGACCGGGACCGTGGCGATGGGATGGAAGGCGGGCATCGGGACGAGCTCCCGCGTCCTTCCCAAGGAGCTCGGCGGACACACAATCGGCGTTCTGGTCCAGTCGAACTTCCCCGGGAGCCTCCGCGTCCTCGGTGTACCGGTCGGCCGGCTTCTCGGACGGCAGTCCGGCGAGAAGCAGCGCGACATCACGGACGACGCCGGCTCGATCATGATCGTCGCCGCCACCGACGCGCCGCTCTCCGATCGGAACCTGACGCGGCTGGCGCGGCGGGCGTTCGCCGGGCTGGCGCGAACCGGCGCGTCGTTCGCCAACGGATCGGGGGACTACGCGATCGCGTTCTCGACCGCCGAGTCGGTCCGGCGGACCGCGGAGCTTCGAGCCGGGAAAGCGACCGCGCGCGAGCTGCCGAACGAGCGCGTCTCCCCGTTGTTCGAGGCGGTGATCGAGGCGACCGAGGAGGCGATCTACCATTCGCTCTTCGCCGCTACGACGATGTCCGGCCGGGACGGAAGGACGGTCGAGGCGCTCCCGATCGACCGCGTGACCGCCCTGCTGCGGGAGCGGGGAGCGCTCGCCGAGGACGCGCCGGCATGAACCGGGAGAATCGCGTCGGCCTGTTCGACCGATGGGCGGCCTCGTACGATGAATCGGTGACGGACGCCCGACATGGGACGACGAGGAGACCTACTGGGTCGCCGAGCGGTTGCTCCCCAGAATCGAGACTCGGGGCCTGTCCGTTCGATCCGAGGCCGTCTCCTTCTGCGGTGGTCTGTTCCTGATCGCACCGGAGGAGGCGGCCTCGCCCCCCCCTAGACGCCTTCGCCAGACGGGCAATCGGACATACTACGCTGTATAAACGCTGGATCTGGACGTCGCCCTGCGCAGTCCGTACTCTCGAGGCGCTTCCGGAATCGCCGTCGGGGACGTCCGAACCATCGCGGAAGGAGACGAACGATGAAGGTGTATGTCAGCGCGGACATCGAAGGGATCACCGGGGTCACGACGTGGGACGAGACGGATCTCCAGAAGGCCGGATTCGAGCCGGCGCGGCGGCAGATGACCGCCGAGGTCGCCGCGGCGTGCGAAGGCGCGCTCGCGGCCAGCGCCGAGGAGGTCTGGGTCAAGGACGCTCACGATCGGGCGGTGAATCTCATCGCGAGCTCGCTTCCGAAGGGCGTCCGACTGATTCGCGGCTGGAGCGGGCACCCGCTGTCGATGATGCAGGAGATCGACGCCAGCTTCGACGCCGCGATGCTGATCGGCTACCACGCCCGGGCGGGCGCGGGAGCGAGTCCGCTCGAGCATACGTTCACCGGTCGGTGCATCGAGATCCGGATGAACGGGCGGCCCGTTTCGGAATTCGCGTTCGCCGCGTACGCCGCCGCAACCTACGACGTCCCTGTCGTCCTGGTCTCCGGTGACGAGGGGATCTGCGCCGAGGCCGAGGAGCTCGTCCCTGGGATCACGACCGTTCCGGTGAAACGCGGCGTCGGCGCGTCGACCATCTCGATCCACCCCGAGCTCGCCTGCGAGCGGATCCGCGAGGCGGCCGAGACGGCAGTCGCCGGGGACCGGTCGGCGCTTCGGCTCGATCTGCCGGACCAGTTCTCACTCGAGATCGCCTTCCGCCGCCACGCGGACGCGTACGCCGGCTCGTTCTACCCCGGCGCCGTTCTCGCCGGACCGACGACCGTTCGATACGAGACCGACGGCTTCTTCGAAGCGCTCCGGGCCCTCGCCTTCATCCTCCGCGGGTAGGCGCCGCGGACGCTACGTCAGCGGCAGACGAACGACGCGCTCGCCGTGCACGACCTCACCGGTCTCCTCGAAGCCGAGCCGGTGGTAGAAGTCCGCGGGACCGCCGTCGATCGGGACGTAGCTCGCTTTCAGCTCGGTCGCGTTCGGTCGTGTCTTGACGTACTCGACGAGCCGCTCGATCGCCCGACGTCCGTACCCGCTCCGCTGGTACGGCGCGGCGATCATCAGGCGCCACAGGAAGTAGTCGGCCTTCTCCGGATCGTCCCACAGCATGACGAAGCCGACCGGCGTCTCATCGGCGTAGATCGCTCGAAACCACGCGTGCTCGGCGAAGTGCGCCTGGGCGATCGACACCGCGTTCGGCGCGACCATCCTCGTCTGCTCCTCGGGCAGCGTGTCGCTCAGCTTGCAGATCGCGGTCACGGTCTCGCCCGTGAGTTCACGCAGGGTTACACGTGCGTCGGAACCCGGCTCGGTCGCCTTCGTCATGTCGTCTCCGCTCCTCCCGCCCATCGCCGCCCGGGATGGACGCCCAGAGCGTCCAAGATCCGCTGCGATTTCGCAATCCATCATCAACAGCCGTCCCTTTCGATCCACCTGCAGCGACGGTCTGAGACCGGTCACCTTCCGGATCCAGCGGGTCGACGACTGACCGTCCGACGCCAGAGGGTCACGCCGAATCGGAGGGTTTCTTCTGCAACGGTCAATTCGATACGATCGTCGCATGCGACATGATGCCTCCGGCAGCGACCTGAAGATCGGCATCGCCCTCGGCTCCGGAGGAGCGCGAGGCTCGGCGCACACCGGCGTGCTGAACATCCTCGATCGCGAGGGGATCCCCATCTCCGTCGTCTCCGGTTCGAGCATCGGGGCGCTGGTCGGGGCGGCGCACGCCGTCGGGCTCCCGGTCGAGCAGGTCGAGCGAGAGTGGCTCGTCACCGACGCCCATCGGCTGTTCCGAAGCTTCCTGCCCACGTTCCCCCGCGCCGGTCTCAGCTCGGGAAGCGAGCTGAAGAAGATCCTCACCGACGTCCTCGGAGAGGTGTCGATCGAGGACCTTCCGATTCCGTACGCCGCCGTCGCGTGCGACATCGACACCGGCGAGACGGTCGTCCTGAAGGAAGGGCCGCTCGTCGACGCCGTCCGCGCCTCGACCGCGATCCCCGGCATCTTCCAGCCGGTTCGAAGCGACGACCGGCTGTTGATCGACGGCGGACTCGTCGACCCCGTCCCGGTTCGAACGTGCCGCGAGCTCGGAGCCGACTTCGTAATCGCCGTCGACATCACGCCGCGGCCGGTGCCGACGACGCAGCGGGGGCGGAACGTCTGGGATCGGATCGGCGACCAGCTCCGCGACGGGCTCACCCACCAGACGTGGATCCCGAACAGCCTGACCGAGCTTCTCGAGTCGCTCTTCCCCGAGCGGTCGGAGCGGCCGCTCCCCGGTCTGTACTCCATTCTCAACCAGTCGATCTCGATCCTCGTCCAGGAGATCCTCCGGCAGAAGCTGACGGCCCATCCGCCCGATCTCCTCATCCGACCCGACCTCTCTCTCTCGATCATGAGCTACCTGCAGGCGAGAGAGGGGATCGAGGCCGGCGAGCGGGCGGCCGAAGAGGCGCTCCCGGAGCTACGGCGGCTCCTCGCGCAGCACCGCCGGCGACCGATCGACCGCGCACCTCGGGCGTAACGGTTGTCGCGCCGGGGCCCGTGCGGCATGATTGCCCAAGGTGAGCCGATGAGCGATCGAAGGCGGAGGGCGGCCGTCTGGGTAAGCGTTGCGATCGGGCTCGCCGCTTCGTTCGGCCTCGCCGCCGCCGAGGAGCAGCCCGACGTCCTCGTCTTCTACAGCGAGGAATGCAACGACTGCCGCCACATGGAAGAAGTGCTCGACGAGCTCCTGTCGCTCTACCCGGAGATCTACGTCGCCTGCGTCGAAGAGGCGGAGCCCGGGGCGGCCGATCTGATGTGGTCCCTGTCGGCGGAGTACGGGATCTTCCCGTCGAAGTTCCCGGTCATCTTCGTCGGAGACCGGGCCATCGTCGGCGTCGGCCGCGACAAGGAGCTACAGCTGCGCGCCGCCGTCCGGTCGTGCGTCTTCGACGGCTGCCCGTCCCCGCTGTCGCGGCTGGAGAGGGACCCGTTTCCGATCACGACGGTCGCGATCCTGCTCGTCGTCGTCCTGACCGTCGCGATCCTGTTGTTCCTCTAGGCGTGGATCACGAGGCGACCGTTCGCAGCGGAAGACGAACCGGAGAGGAGACGACGTCTTGAAGATCGGGCTGGTCGCCGACACGCACGTCCCGACGTCGATCCCGCGTCTGCCCGAGACGCTCCTCGCGCGGCTCGAAGGGGTCGACGCGATCCTCCACGCCGGCGATCTGGTGCGGCAGGCCGTCCTCGAGACGCTGCGCGAGATCGCCCCGACGACCGCCGTCGCCGGGAACATGGACCCTCCGGAGGTCGCGCGCCGGCTTCCCGATCGGGTCACGCTCGACCTCACCGGGCGGTCGATCGGCCTGAAGCACGGCCATCAGCCCCACGCGCTGCAGGATCGGTACATCGGCCTCGGCTACGACGCGCCGGAGATGGAGCTGTTCTATCGCGCGATGGCGAAGCAGCTACCCGACGCCGAGGTCATCGTCTTCGGGCACTTCCACGCGCCGGTCGTCACGCGATGGAACGACCGGCTGTTCGTCAACCCGGGGGCTGTCGCTCCGACCCACGGGCGGTCGACGTTCGCCCTCTTGGAACTCGGAACCGGCATCGAGGCCCGGATCGTCGAGCTGAGCCCACCTGCTCCTCGATGACGATCGCCTCCGCCGGGCACCCGTCGGCCGCGTACCGCAGGAGCGTTTCGTTGTCCGCCGTCCGCTTTCGTCCCTGCGGCTGCCAGCACGCTGCGGTGGTCGCGCGCGGCGGTTCGCGGTAGACTATTCCATCATGGAATACACGCGGCGCTCCCGCGGTCTGGCCGTCGAGCACGCCGTCCTCGGCTTCCTCGTCGAGGCGCCGGCACACGGCTACGAGCTTCGCGATCGCCTGGTCCGAGGACTCGGTTCCTTCTGGCGGATCGCGTCCAGCCAGCTGTACCAGGTCCTGCATCGCCTGGAGGAGGAGGGTTGGGTCGAGCGCGCCGTCGAGTCCGGCTCCGCCGGCCCGGCGCGCAACGTCTACCGGATCACGCGAACGGGGGAAAGCGCCTTCTGGAACTGGGCGGCTTCGCCGGTCCGGCACGTCCGGCAGATCCGCGTTGAGTTCCTGGCGAAGGTCTACTTCCTCCGACGGCTCGCGCCGGATCGGCTCGACGAGTTCGTCGCGGGACAGATCGAGGTTCTGCGGGAGTTGGGGGAGCACATGAGCGCGCGGCCGTGTCTCGAGACCGACGACGTCGGGCTCGGCGAGCTCGCCGCCTCGTACCGGAGAAGCCGGGTCGAGGGGACGATCCGCTGGTTGGTGGAGAATAAGCTGAAGCTTCTCGAAGGAAAGGAGAGGGAATGAGAAGGGCGATCCACTGGTCGATCTGTGTTGTTGCCGTCGTCGCCGCGGCGTGGGCCGGCTTCGCCGAGGACGCGATCGAGGTCGTCGATCAGACCGGGGCGACGGTGCGGATTTCCCAGCCAGTCGAGCGTCTGGCCTCCGTCTACGGAGCGGGAACGTTCTACGTCTACACGCTCGGAGCGGCCGACCGACTGGTCATGGCGTGGTACATCGGCGTGAAGGGGATCGCGAACGCCACGGAGGCGATGTTCCGGCTCGAACCGCGGCTGGAGGAGATCCTCTCGTTCGGCGATCCGAACGTCGAGGAGATGGTCGCCAGGGACGCGCAGCTGATTCTCGTCGACGGCTCGCGGCACGCCGCGTTCGCCGAACAGATGGCCGATCTCGGCGTTCCGGTGATCCAGTACCTCGTCGAGACCCCCGAGGCGCTCGCGGAGGCCGTCGAGCTGACCGGTCGGGCCCTCGGACCCGAGGCGCTCGAACGGGCGAACGTCTTCCTCAACGACTACGACCGCGTCCTTTCGGCCGTCACCGAGGACGTCGAGAGCCTCGCTCCGGAGGAGCGCGTCCGCGTCCTCTTCCTCGGGACCGATCGGCTGCAGGTCGCCAGCGGGGACATGTACCAGACGTGTCTGATCGAAGCGGCCGGTGGGATCTCCGTGACACGCGAGCTGGCCGGGTACTGGAACGAGGTCAACCTCGAGCAGGTCCTTCTCTGGGACCCCGACGTCATCCTGATTCCCCCCTACGGACCGGTGCAGCCGGCGGACGTCCTCGAAGATCCTGACTGGGCGGCGATCCGCGCCGTGCGAGACGGCCGGGTTCACCGGATGCCGCGGGGGATCGCTCCGATGGACACGCCCGTCCCGGAATCCCTCCTCGGCGTCGCGTGGATGGCAAGCCTCTTCTATCCGGACCGCATCCGGCTCGATCTCAGGACCGAGGTCGACCGGTTCTACGCCTTCTACTACGGCTACGAGCTGACCGAGGCGGAGCTCGATCACCTGACGGTCCCATGACGACGCGTCGGCGGACGGCCTGGATCCTGCTCCTCGTTCCGCCGGCTTTCTTTCTCGTTGCGCTCTTGGTCGGACGGTACGGCGTGCGGCCGGGCGAAGTGTTCAACGCCCTTTTCGGGCTCGGCGGGGCGTCGGACGTGCTCCGCTCGTTGATCCTCCGGGTCCGTCTGCCGCGCGCGCTCGCCGCCGCGTGCGTCGGCGCGAACCTCGCCGTCTGCGGCGCGGCGTTCCAGGGGCTGTTCCGCAACCCGCTCGTCGACTCGCGGATCCTCGGGGTCAGTTCCGGGGCCGCGTTCGGCGCAGCGCTCGCGCTCCTCCTCTCCGCCGGGGCCGCGGCGGTTCAGGGCTCGGCGTTCGCGTTCGCGCTGATCGCGGTCGGCCTCGTGGTCCTGGTCGGCTGGCGGTTCGGATCGTCGACCCTGGTGATCGTCATCGGGGGGATCCTGATCAGCGCGCTGTTCAACGCCCTTCTCGGGCTGATCAAGTACGTCGCCGATCCGCTCGGCAACCTCCCGGCGATCACGTACTGGCTCCTCGGCGGACTGAGCGGAAGCCGGTGGGCGATCCTCCCGCCGCTGTTCGTCGTCACCGGCCTCGGGATCGCCTTCTTCTTCCTGATCCGATGGCGTCTGAACCTCCTATCCCTCTCCGACGCCGAGGCGACGGCGCTCGGCGTGCGGGTCCGACCGCTCCGGTTTACCGTGATCGTCGTCGGGACGGTGATGGTCGCCGCGTCCGTCGCGGTCGGCGGGATGATCGGGTGGGTCGGGCTCGTCGTTCCGCACGTCGCCCGCGCGTGGGTCGGGCCGGACCAGAAGGGGCTGATCCCCGCCTCGGCCGCGATCGGCGCGGCGACGCTCCTCGTCCTCGACACGATCGCGCGGACGGCCCTCCCGAGCGAGATCCCGCTCGGGATCCTCACCGGGCTGATCGGCGTCCCGGCCTTCTTCCTCCTGTTCCTTCGGTTCCTTCGGGCGAGGGGGGAAGCGCGATGAGGCTCGTCGCCGAGAAGATCCGCTACGCCTACCGCCCGGGGGACGACGTCCTCCACGACGTCTCGCTCTCGATCGATGCGGGACGGTCCCTGTTCGTCCTCGGGGCGAACGGGTCGGGGAAGACGACGCTCCTCGATTGCCTCAGCGGAATCCGTACCCCGAGATCGGGCCGGGTCACCATCGACGGCATCCGGCTGGCGGATCTGAGCGTCCGCGATCGGGCCCGCTGGATCGGCGTCGTCCCCCAGCTCCACGAGCCGGTCTTCTCCTACACCGTCGGGCAGGCCGTTCTGATGGGGCGCGCCCCGCATCTCGGCCTGTTCGCCCGGCCCGGGAAGGAAGATCTAAAGGCCGTCGACCGGGCGCTCGACACGGTCGGCGCCGCCTCCCTTCGGGATCGGCCGTACACCGGGATCAGCGGCGGAGAGCGACAGCTCGTCCTGATCGCCCGCGGCCTCGCTCAGGGGGCCAGCTGCCTGTTGATGGACGAACCGGCGGCTCACCTCGACCCCCAGCATCAGCACGGCGTCCTCACCGTCGTTCGGCAGCTCACCGACGAAGGGTTCTCGTTCGTCGTCACCTCGCACCGCCCGAACAACGCCCTGCTGTACGCCGACGAGGTCGTCTTCCTCGCCGACGGGGTCTCGATCGTCCGCGGTGCCCCCGAGGACGCGATCACCGAGGAGAGCCTCCGCGCCGCCTACGCGATGGAGTTCGAGATCGTTCGTGGCGCCAACGGAACCCGCGCCGTCGTGCCTCGCGTCCAACGGCGCGACGGCGCGGCCTGAGACGCGCCGGGCCCCGCCTCGAGGCTACGGGAAGTCGTAGGTGGCGCCGACTCCGGCGGACAGGTCCCCGGCTCCGGTGAAGCTCCCCCACGCGTAGATCGAGAATCCGTCGAATCCGATCTCGACCTCAAACCGCTGTTCGGTCAGCCCGAACGGGGTCAACGCGAAGTCGGTCGCCGACGTAACGACGACGCCCCCGAGATCGAGCTCCGCGTCAAACCACAGCTGCGCGTCGAGCGCCGGCACGACGACCGTGGAGGCGCCGAGGTCCGCCGTCAGCGACCCGCCGTCCAGATCCAGGTCGAAGACGCGGACTTCGCCGCCGATCAGCACGCTCGCCCCGAAGGCCGGGACGGTGAGATCGAAGCTGCTCCACAGGGAGAAGTTCCCGTAGGAGGCGTCGACATCGAGCGAGAGCACGTTTCCGAACACCGGATAGATCTCGGAGAGGAGACTCGCGTCGGCCGACAGCTCGAACCCGTCCTGCGCGACGTCGAGGAGCGAGACGTCTGCGTGAAGGTCGAACCCCCCGAAGGCGAACGGATAGACGTCGACCGCCACCGCCCCCCCGATGCCGAACCGGCCGAACGAATAGTCGACGCTCCCCGTCCAGCTCGCGCCGAACGCCGGAAAGACGGAGATCTCCGCCAGGCTCCCGACGCTCCACCCGTCGACTTGCCACTCGAGATCGAGCCAGACGTCGGTCGAGAATCCAGGAAGAAAGGCCGCTTCGACTCCGACCGTCCCCGAGAGACCGCCGTCCTCCGCCGCCCACCCGCCGAGCCCAGCCACCGCCACGGCGAGCGACAACAGCAACACCACCCTACGTCGAACCATGACCATCCCCCTCACCCTTGAAGATGACCGCCATCCTAGGACGAAGGTTTACGGCTGTCAACTGCCGATCGGGCCGGGGACTGCGTCCAGGCCTCGGTCTTCACGTCCCGCCGAGCGCCCGATACTTCGCCTCCGCGGCCAGAATGAACTCGGTGAGCGCGTGGCCGGCGAGCGTCTCGACGACCAGATCGGCCGCCGGAAACGCGAGATGCCGCGTGACGCGGTTCGGAACAGCGACGCAGAAAAGCCCCGCCGCTTTGGCGGCGGCGACGCCGTGCGCCGAGTCCTCGAACGCGATCGCCCCATCGGGAGACACGCCCAAGGAGGCGAGGACCGCCTCGTACAGGTCCGGCGCGGGCTTCGTCGCCACCACGTCCTCGGCGCACGCGAACGCTTCGAAGCGTTCGGACAGGCCGATCGCCTCCAGGTGGCCGACGACCCACTCGCGCTCCGAACTCGACGCGATCGCCAGGCGGACGCCGCGAGCCGTCGCGTCCTCGATCAGCTCTCGGACGCCGGGCATGACCGCTTCGTCCTTCAGGAGCTCGAGCTCGCGCGCCATCCGTCGATCTCGGATCGCGGCGCGGTCGATCGCAAGGCCGAGGTGCCTTTCGAGGAGATCGTACGCCTCCGCCGGATCGGCCGAGGAGCCGATCAGCTCCGCCCACACGGTCGGCGGAACGGTCAGACCGTGCTCCGCGTAGATCTCCTCCCACGAGCGGCGAAACGGGGTCTCGGTATCGAGAATCAATCCGTCGAAATCGAGAATCGCGGCCTCGATCATCGCGATCGCCACCTCCCGTCGTTCGCGGACCTCGCTCCGCCGTCGGGCGGGGGAAGTCCGCCAGCATAACCCCAGACGGGGCGGACGCCAATCGCGGCGTACGAAGGCAGCCCGGCGGCCGGTTCGGCCTCCTCGTCGCGGCCACGCCAACGGAAAAGCGGCGCACGGGATCCCGTGCGCCGCTTGAAGATCGAACTTCGTGCGCTAGTAGATGACCTCGACGTCGAGCGCCTGGGGACCCTTCTGGCCCTGGCCCAGGGTGAACTCGACCTTCTGCCCATCGCTGAGGGTCTTGAATCCCTCGCCACGAATGGAGCTGAAGTGCACGAATACGTCCTCTCCACCTTCGCGCTCGATGAAGCCGAAGCCCTTGCTGTCGTTGAACCACTTCACGGTACCGGTCTCACGGTCGGACATTCCTACCAATCCTCCTCCATGTTGGGAGCTTTAGCGAAGCAGAGCGTTCTCACTGGACCACAGACATCTGGACTCCAAGAAAGCGACTGCAAAACTACCAACAACATACGTAGTGTACCCGTGGAGCACGGGCCGGTGCAAGGGCCGTCTCACCCCGTCTTGCAAGGTCGCGGGGAAGCACCGCGCGTCGAGATCGAACCCCTCCCGGCTACCAGTCAACGGAGACCTCCAGTGCGACGCCGACGATCGCCCCGGGAGCGAAAACCGTCGTGAAGGCGAGCTCCCACGATCCGGCAGGTCGAACGACCAACGCAAAGGCCGCCCGGTCCCACGCGAACGCTCCCGCGGCCTCGGCGGCGTAGAACCGCGCCTCGACCGACACCTCGCGGTCGCAGGGACCGTCCATCTCGACGCCCAATCCACCGGCCCACGCGTACTCCTTGTGCCCGGTGAGCTTCTTGTTCCACCCCGCGGCGAAGCTCGTGCGGCTCTCGACCCACGCGTTGCCGCACGCCGCGTCGAACGCGACGCCGGCGACCCTCAGCCCCTCCAGGCCGAGCGCTCCGGATGAAACCACCTCCCCCAGGAACTCGACCGAAGCCGTCAGGCCTTTCCAAGCCGCCACGGTGTCGAGCGCGGGCTCGAACGACAGCTGCATCCCGCCTCGGGTCCACCGTGCCTCGACCTCGACGGACAGCCAGGCGAGGTCCGGCGGAAGCGGCAAGATCGTCTCGACGTCGATCCACTCGAAGTCCTTCTTGGCGGAGAACCGGCCCGCGATGTCGATCGGAATCCCGCGGGTCTCGAACGAGACCTCGATGTCGGCCCGGTAGAAGTCGAGGCAGAACGCCTTCGACGCGCCGAGGCGCGCTTTGATGTCGACCTCGACTCCGTCCAGCTCGTGCTGGACGCGAAAGTCGGCCCGGAAGCGGTCGCGATACAGGTCGAACCCGGCGTCGAACGCCGATCCCCGGAACTCGAACGAGAGGTCGGCCGCCAGCTTCTTGAACCGGTGCTCGTCCGGCTCGAAGGTCGCCGTCGCGCTGAGCTCGCTTGCGGAGGCCTCGACCGTGGCCCCGAGCTCGAGCTCCGTCCACTCCTCGTGATCGAACTCGATCGTAGCCTCGGCTTCGAGAACCGCTCCGAGAACGCCCACCGTCAGTTCCCCTTCCGTCTCCGCGGCGAACTCCTGCCAATCGAAGCGAGAGACCGACTCCCAGGAGCCCGTGAGCTCCGCGCCGATCGCCCCGCCGACCGAGGAGACGAGGACGGTGAAGAGAAGCACGAGGGTCCGTAAGGAGAACGTCGTTCCTCTTTCGGAGTCCGGCCGCCCGAGCAGGATCATGACACATCTGAGAGTATCTTTTCATTGTTCTGAAATCAAGAGGCGGCCAAAACAGAGGTTCGATCGAGGGACACGGTGCCCGCACCGCTCCCGGGAGGGGGGCCGAATTCGGCTGGCGTTGCCGCTCGTCGACGAGCGGCTCTTCTAGGCGGCCGGCGAATCCCTTCGGGTCCGCCGCGTCTCGCCGGTCACCGGATCGGTCAACGCGATCGCCCGACGTTCGCCCTCGTCGAGCAGAACGGTGAGGTGAGATCCGTCGTGCTTCCCCGGTTCGGGCGGAAACCGATACGGAGCGATCCGCGCGACGGCACCTTGGAATCCGGCGACAAACGAGCCCTTCTCAAGGCACCGTGTGCACTCGCGGGCCGGACCGTTTCACTCGGGCGGCGTTGTCAAGGCCAGAAACAGGTCCTTGGCGAACTTCGCGACGGCCGTCTTCTCCTCCGTCGTAGGAACGGCCTCGCCGCGGCCTTCCAGCACGGTCCTCATCGCGGCCCGCGTGATGTCCGATTCGCGGCGAGAGAACGGTGCGAACTGGTCGGCCCACGCGTTCAGCTCGTCCGCCTGGTCGGCGGTCAACGTCGTCTCCACGGTTTCGCGGTCGATCCTGTTCAGGCAACGCACGGCGACGACGCGCCCATCCGGGTAGATCGTCATTCGATCGCAGTGGCTCGCCGATCCGCCCTGCCGCTCCCACTCCAGCAAGGCCGCAGGACGATCGGCCTCCGCCGTTTCGCCCTCCGCCTCCGAAGGTTCCGGCGAGGGGGCCGCTGCATCCGGCTCGGCGTTCCCGGCTTCCGTTGGTTCGGGCTCCACCACCGGAGTCTCTTCCTCCGGCTCCGGTGTGGGCTCCGAAACGGCCTCCGGGGCCGCCGCCTCTTCCGGAGCGGCCTCCACTGAGCTCTCGCCCGCATCGCTCGACGCAGGCCGGCCTCCTCCGCATCCCGCCATCCCCAGAGCCAGACCCATCGCAACGGCACCCATCAGGAGGATGACGAGACATTTCCACGTTCCGCGCTTCATCCCACCTCCTACGGCCGTCGGCGTTCGACATCACCGACTCGGCCGGTTTCGGGGACCCAGACTTTTCGTGCTCCGCGGCCCCACGAACCATCGTAGTCATCGAAAGGCCGCGGTCAAGTCTCAAGTCGGCGGGCAGGCGAAGCCGCTTTTGCAGGCCGCGAGGCGCGAGGGAGGCCGAGCGCTCACGGCGCCTCCTTCCACCAGTCGATCTTCACCAGTCCGAACAGCGTGAGCGACAGGACGGGGCCGCCGTGGGACGAAACCCCGAGCGCCGTTTCAGGCACTCCTCGGCCCTGCGCGAGCCGCATCGTCGGCTTCGGCCCCGCGGGAATAGGCAGCGCGCCCACGCTTCCCCACGGCGGATCCTGCACCGCGAGACTTCCGAGTCTGATGGCCAACATAACCGACCTCCTCAGGCACCCAGCCCCACAAGAGGAGCTAAGGTTTGCCTTAGTATACATATATGGCGCACTTAGTCAACCTTATACTGCAGATTTACGCGGGATCTCGTTTGGGATTTGCTTGAAAACTCAGATCTTCCTGATACAATACAAGGGGAATCAGATGGCCTAGAAGGAGAAACTATGGCGATCACGGCTCGACTTACACTGATCCTCAAGGCGGACGACGTCACCGTCGCGGAATCCGAGGACCCCGAGATCTGGAAGGCCGCGTTCGAAGCGATTCAAACCGGGCTGGGCGGCGGCGCTCTGAGAAAGGTCGACGAGGAGTTATCGGAGTGGGTCCCCGAAGAGGAGCGCGCGGCGATCCGTTCGTTCGCCGTGGAGCTGGGGGTCGACGTCAAGGACGTCCTCGCCGCCTGCCATCCGAGGACGATGCCGCCGTACCTGTTCCTCAACCGGCGTCATTGGGAGGCGTTCAAGCGCCAAACGCCCGAGCGGGGGAGGAACGCGGTGAGCAATGCGGTCCTCGCGGTGACCCTCCTCCTCCTTTGGGCGGAGAAGATCAACCTCGATCGCGTCTCCCAGCGAGATGGGATGGCCGTCCTCCGGGCGATCTCGGCCCGCGACGAGCACGCCAGCCGCGCCGTCGACAACTGCCCTTGGCTGCAGCGATCGACCGGACGCGTCGTGATCAACCCGGACGAGATCTCGAAGGCGATCGCCGTGGCGCGCGCGTTCTGCCTTCAGCAGCCGCCGGAGTGGCCGGACGAGAAGTCCTCACCGACGCCTCCGACCGAATAACGAAGGGAACGCCAACCCCGAAGGGAAGTCAGCCGGCGATACGTCCGACTCGAAACCGGCGAAGAACTCGAAGTCGGCCGTCATTCTCTGAAGATCAGCCGACGATACAGCCGCAGTTCCTCGATCGACTCCCGGATGTCGTCCGCCGCGCGATGCCGAACGCTCTTGTCCAGCTTGGCGATCGCGCCGGGATACCACCGGGCGGCGAGCTCGTTGATCGCACTGACGTCGATGTTCCGGTGGCTCAGGTGCGCGTTCAGCTCCGGCATGTAGCGCATCAGGAACCGGCGATCGAGCAGGATCGAGTTGCCGCAGAGCGGCGCCACGCCCCGGTGGGTATGCTTCCGGAGGAACGACAGCGTCTGCCGCTCCGCGTCGTGAAGCGAGACGTCAGAGGCCCGCGACGCCTCGATAAGCCCGGAGAAGCCGTGCTGCTGCTCGCACCACGGATCGATCCGTTCCAGCCGCTCGTCCGGCTGATGGATCACCAGCACCGGTCCCTCGTCAACGATGTCGAGGTCCTTGTCGGTGACGACGCTCGCGATTTCGAGGATCGCCCGATTCCCGACGCTCAGCCCGGTCGTTTCGAGGTCGATCCAGACGAGGTTGCTCCGGTTTCGTGCCACGAGCAAACGCTCCTTCCGCGGAGACCTTATCCGGCCCCGGTGCGGTCGGCCAGCCGGCGCTCGGAAAGAAGAGGCGCGGCGCACGATCCCGCACGCCGCGCACCAACCCACGATTCGATCGATCGCCGCTACAGAGCCACGACGTCGAGCGCCTGGGGGCCCTTCTGACCCTCCCCCAGGGTGAACTCGACTTCCTGGCCGTCCTGCAGCGACTTGTAGCCTTCGCCGCGAATCGAGCTGAAGTGCACGAAGACGTCGTCGCCGCCCTCGCGCTCGATGAAGCCGAAGCCCTTGTCGTCGTTGAACCACTTGACAGTTCCGGTGAGTCGTTCGGACATGTAGAAACCCTCCTCCATGCTGGGAGCCTTAGCGAAACAGAACGATCTCTGGGATTTCAGGAATGATCCGGACTCCGAGAAAGCGACTGCACAACTACCAACATTGCAAACAGTGTATCGAAGCGACGTGTCCGGCGCAACGCCGTTGTGATTCAGGGAAGGGAGAGACGATCCACCGGGGCGCTCGCCCGTCGGCACCGCAGAGCTCGTCCTCCGATCGAAGGAGACGCAGGCGGGGCGCTCTGCCCGAGAAGACCAAAAGGAGTCAGCTCAGAACCCCGCCTGCGGATAGCCACCGGAACAGCTCTGGCCGTTCCGGAAAGGCCACTCTACCGCGAGACCGCGCGGAATGCAAGAGGGCGGACTTCCCACGAAAGTCGGGCCGGTCCGCGCTCCGGCGGGCCGGATCATCGGGTAAGATCCCGCGGGCTACGCCGAGACGCGCCGCTACTGGCAGATGTCGATCGATCTTCGCGAACCGCCTCCGCCTCCCGAGTGGCCGGACGGGCTTCACGTCGAGGCGTTCGATCCGGAGAGCGACCTCGAGACCTCCGTTCACGCGACGCGCGAAACGATCGCCCGAAGGACAACCGCCTAGATCACCTTCTCGTCGCGGAGCCGCAACGCCGCGTCGAGGACGACGTCCGCCTGCAGCCGACAGGTCGCCTCGTAGGCGTCGTCGAACCGGTCCGGGTTCCACCCCTCGGTCAGGTCGATGTACGGCTGGAAGATCGCGCCGCCCGGGATCCCGAAGAGGCGACAGGCGGCGAAGAGGACGGCCGCCTCCCCGTTCTCCATCGAGACGCAGCCCCGGTCGCGGAAGGACTCGACCATCTCCTCGGTGATCCGGTAGAGCGCCTCGCAGGACGCGTTGCCGCCGACGTGGACCGTCGCCCCGCGCTCCTGCGCCGACTCCGCAAGCGCGGCGACGACCGCCGGATCCGCGTCGACCCGCCCCGCGGAGTTGCCGTAGTGGATCGAGGTGCCGTCCGGCCCGACCGCGAACGACGGGACGAGGACGTCGCCGAACGCCACGGGCGAACCGAGAGACCAAGCGGCGCACGCGAGGAAGAGAGCACCGATCCCGCCCGCAATCAGGTCCTCGACCGTGCAGGCGAGCGGCGAGGCCCCCATCGACGGAACCAGGACCATCACCTCGAGCCCTTCGCGCTCGCCCCGCTTCACGACGCGCGGCCCGGCGTACGGGTGGACGTGCGGGCCGAGCCAGCTTGCGTCCTCCAGATCGCACAGCTCCCCCAGTCGATCGACGATACCGCGGTTGAACGTCAGGATCGCGACGCCGGACAACTCCAGGTCCTCGTCGTTCGCTCCCGCCGCCTTCGCGGCGGCGATCGTCTGCTTCGGCGTAATCAACTGAGCCACGTTTCACCTCCTCGCCGAAGGGGCTCCGTGCGAGCCGCCTTGGCGGCTTGCCGCCCCTAATTCATCGCCTCGATCCGCCTCGTGATCCCGTCGGCGAGCTTGTCACCCGTAAATTCGAACAGGCCGATCGACTCGCCGTTGAAGAAAACCCAGGCCCAGTCGAACGGCGCCACCGCGCAGGCGAAGGCGTCCTCGCGCGTGTCGATTCGGCGGAGATCCATGCGAATCCGCTCCTTGAGCGGGTGGGCCGAGACCGTCTCCTTCAGGTACGCCTCCCCGTCGATGCTGTACGGGCAGCGCGCGCTGAACGCGCCATCGATCGCCAGGAGCCCCTCGTCCGACAGGTCTCGCGGCGCGTAGGCGGCGGGAGCGAGCGTCGGCTCTCGAGCGTCGATCCGATACGGGTTCCACATCAACGCGATCGACTCGCTCCGGGCGACCTCGTGAAAGCCCAGCTCCTCGAGGAACGGAATCGGAAAGTGCGTCGGAAGATCCCATCCCTGGGTCACGAGCCCCGTGAACCGTGGGCGCGTCTCCTCGACGACCCGCTCGATCAGCCTCCGCTCCATGGCGAGATGCTCGGGGGCCTCCGCCTTCGTCCCCGACCAGTGATAGCACATCAGGACCGCCGCGCCCGGCGCGTCGATCGGAACCGGTGCGACCTCCGCCGGCATGTACTCGGCGAACCCCCGCGGTCCGTCCTCGTCGTACGCGACGACGCCGCGCATCCCGAGCCCGATCATCCGGCGGCGCCACGCGGCCGTCTCCGTGAGGTCGCCTCGGAACTTTTTCCCTTCCACCTCGGCTCCGCCGGGACAGCAAGCGACGTCCGAGAGCCCCTCCGCAGTGAGCGGCCTGTAGTGAACGTCCACGGTCCGGTCACCTCCGCGAGAAGCGTACCGCGCGCGTGTGAACATGCTGCGAAGGGCGAATCGCTCGCCCTCCCTTAAACCCCGAAGGTTGACGGCGCGCCGCGGTTCGTGCTCCACTCTCACCAAGAGGACGAAGGAGGCGAGCATGCCCGAGACGATCCCCGGTTTGACGAAGGAATCCCTGTCCTGGCTCGAGGACACGACGATCAACGCCTACATGGCGACGGTCGAGGACGATCAGCCGCGCACGCGGCCGGTCTCGATCCTCTGGCGCGAGGACGCCGTCTGGCTGACGTCCGGAACCTCCAACGGGAAGACGCAGCAGGTACGGAGGCACCCCCGCGTCGAGCTCTGCGTTCCGATCGAGCGAAACGATCGCCACGGCTACGTGCGCCTGTCCGGCGAGGCCGAGATCGTCACCGACTCGGAACCCCGAGCGAGGATCGGCGCGGAGTTCCCGTTCTTCGGGACGTTCTGGGAAGGGACGGACGACCCGCGGTACGCGCTCATCCGCGTCCTCCCGGGCGAGATCCTGTATCTGCGCCCGGAGGAGGATCGTCACCACGCGATCTACCTCTGACGCGGAAACACCTACTCCTCCAGTCGGAACGGCGGGTAGACGTCGGTCATCAGCGCCACGTAGGCGAAGACGCGGAACGTCCACCGGTTCATCCCGACCACGAGCCGGAAGATGTCCCTCGGATACCTGCCGGTGAACAACAGCGTCACCGCGGCGAAGAGCGTCAGGATGAAGAGCAGCCCGAACTTCTCGAAGCCGGCGCCGCCCTGGAAGACGCCGACGACGATGTAGTGCGGGATCGCCAGCAGCCACCACTTCAGCAGCGCGAGCCCCGACGAGAGCCGCTCCGGATACCGGACGTCGAGGTCGGCCGGATAGCCGCCGGCCTTCAGCGTGAACGGAGGGTACTCGTCCGTGCCGAGCGCCTCGTAGCTGTAGAACGCGACCCGCCACGACCACCGCATCACGCCGACGTTGTAGTCGAACAGCCCCCGCGGGTACCGCCCGCTGAACAGGATCGCGAACAGCGACAGGACCCACGAGACGGCGAACCCGCACCAGAGGAAGGGAAGGACGACGAAGTGGGGGATCAGCAGGAACCACTTCACCAGCCAGAGCGCCGGCGAGAGCGGCTCGGTCAGCTCCGCCTCGAACGTCAGCGGGAAGCCGCTCGGCGCCGCCGACTGCACCTCAGCCGGTTCGTGCGGCTCCGCGATCCGCGACCGCCGCGCGACGAGCAGGACGAGGGCCAGGCCGATCGCGACCAGCACCACACCGGCGGCGAGGACGCCGATCCCGACCGCGAGCAGCCACGGGGCCTCGGCACCGACGGAGCCGGTGACGTCGATCCCGCGCGACCCGTCGGCGTTCATCACGACGAGCGCCCAGTCGCCCGGCTCGATCTCCCAGACGAGGTCCTGCGTCCCTTCGCCTTGAACGCTGGCGGCCCAGAACGTCTGATCGCCCGGAGGCGCCGGAGCGTTCGGTCCGATGTGATCGTCGTACTCGGTCGTCCAGACGCGTTCCCTCCGGTGCTCCTCGAAGTCGATCTCCTCGATCTCCGAGTAGGAGACGTCCAGCAAGTACGCTTCGAGATCGGCGCGCGGCGCGATGCCGACGAAGACCGGCACGTCGCCCGTCATCCGGATCCGAGCCGTCGTCGGATGGCGGTACCACCAGATCCAGTCGCCCTCGAGGACGACCTCTCCGACCACGGCGTACGTGTCCCGTTCGAGCTCCGCCGACGGCGACGTCAGGAACCCCTCCTCGTCGGTGAACCCTTGATCGACCCCGATCAGCGCCCCGCCGCCGAACAGCAGCGCGATGCCGACGATCAGGATCAAACTCCCGAGAATCAGTGAAACGACCTTCCCTGCGCTCATCCCTCTGCACCCCCTCGCGTCGTCTACAGCTCGACCGTCGTGCCGATCCCCGCCTCGACCGCCTTGTCATAGACGAGCTTCGCCGTCGCCACGTCCTGGATCGCCAGGCCGACCGACTTGAACAGCGTGATCTCCTCGCCGGACTCGCGGCTCGGCTTCCGGCCGAGCACGAGCTCCCCGAGCTCGGCGTGGACGTGGTCCGCGGTGATCGCGCCCTCGTCGATCGGCATCATCAGGTCCCCGGCCTCGCTCAGGCATGCGTCCTTCGAGTCGGCGACGAACTTCGATCGTTGGACGATCGCTGTGTCCAGCTCGCGGGCGTTCGGCGCGTGACTCCCGATCCCGTTGATGTGCGCGCCCGGTCGCACCAGGCTTCCGTCGAACAGCGGTGTGGCCGAAGAGGTCGCGGTGCAGAGGATGTCCGCCCGCTCGAGCAGCGCCTCCGGCGACTCGGCAGCGACGATCTCCAGATCGAGATCCCGGAGCGCGTTGACGAATCCTTCGACCACTTCCGGCACCGGATCGTAGACGAGCGCCCGGCTCAGCTTCCGCGCCACGGCGATTGCGCGCAGCTGCATCCGCGCCTGGACCCCCGCCCCGAAGACCCCGGCGACCTGTCCGCCGTCCTCCCGGGCGAGGTACTTCGTCGCCACGCCGGAGACCGCGCCGGTCCGCATCGCGGTCAGGTATCCGCCGTCCATGATGCAGACGACGTCTCCCGTCTCGGGATCCTGCAGCAGGACCTTCCCGATCGTCGTCGGCATGCCGTGCTTCGCCGGGTTGTCCTTGTAGACGGTGACGACCTTGCACGCCAGCGCGCCGAGCCCCTTTAAATACGCCGGCATGTACAGCGAGATCCCGCCCGGCGGCTTGATCCCGATCCGCTGTGGCAGCACGGCGGTGCCGGAGGCCAGCTCCCCGAACGCCTTCTCCACCACGTCCATGCAGTCGGCCATCGTGAGCACTCCGGCCACGTCGTCCCTCGTCAGCAGTAGGGTCATGAGTCCTCCTCTTCGATCCGGCGCAACGCCGTTCGACATTCTCACGGACGGGCGACCGGCCTGTCCAGCCGTGCGGCCGCCCCGATTCGATCTCGCAGGGCGCCCGCCGTTAGATCCGAAGGTCGATCAGCTCCAGCTTCATCGTCGCGGTGTCGAGAACGACGACCGTCGCCCGGCCGGACAGGTAGCCGCACGCCTCGCCCGGATTGACCACGACGCACGGGCCCTCGCGGATGTCGATCTGGTGCGTGTGGCCGTAGACGACGAGGTCGTAGTGGCCGCTCGCGACGAGGGCGTCGATCGACTTCGGCTCGTGCATCAGCACGCCGCGGACTCCGTCGATCTCGAACGTGTGATAGCCGAGGTGGATCGGGCCGACGGCCTCGAACCGCCGCGTGAGGTAGATCCGGTCGCCGTCGTTGTTCCCGAACACGCCGACGAACTTCCCGTCGAGCTTCGCCAGCGGAATTGCCGTGAACGGCGACACGAAGTCCCCGGCGTGGAGGACGAGATCCACCCCCTCCGCGTTGAACCGTTCCACCGCCTGTTTGATCAACGGCAGCCGATCGTGGGTATCGGACAAGATGCCGATCTTCATCGAGCCTCCTTGGAAGCATTGTACCTGCTGGCACCGACGATTCGGATCGCCTCCTCCGAACACCCTCGTCGTCGGAAGGTCTCACACACGGCAAGACGACATACTGGAAATGTGACCCACATCACATTCAGATACCGGTTCGATTCCCTCTGGACCGATCCGATGTCGGCATCGGTCACGTCGCGAAGTCCAGTCAATGGCTCTTCCCTAGCCTGTTTGTGGGAATCAGGGGAAAGGGGGGGGGGAGAGATGAAGATCGCCTGCTGCACCCTGGAGATGATCACCCTCGTTTTCCTGCTCTTCGTGAGCTTCAACGGGGCAAGCCAGGTTCTCGACGCGACAACGTCGTCGTCTCGATTCGGGTGGGATAGGAAGCAGAGCGGAAGGGACGAACGGTCCTCCGATCCGTACTGGCGGACCAGGTGCCGTTGCGCCAAACATGGTGAAGGACTCTCCCGATCAGATCCGACTCCTCTGGAGCCGCCGATCAGGGAAGCGGTCTCCACACTGGCAGCAAGCGCTAGTTGTCTTTCTGTATGCTTCCGAAGTCACAAGCTGCTTGGGTTATGATTCTGGCAATGTCACACCGAGAGAATTGCGGAAGCTCTAAGGACAGACCGATCCGAAACAGAGTCTCGATCATGTCACCTCTTCGGTATCCGGGTTCGAAGCGGCGATTTGCCACCTACATCGCTGAAGTCATCCGTCTGAACGACTTGAAGCCGAAGCTATTCGTGGAACCGTTTGCGGGTGGAGCAAGTGTATCGCTCCAGCTTCTGAATGACCGAGTTGTGCAGAGTATCGGACTCGGCGAGAAGGACCCGTTACTAGCTAGCTTCTGGAAGGTTGTGTTTGGAGACTGCGAGCCTCTTCTCCAGAGAGTCCGCGAGACGGATGTCACAATCGAGGAATGGGTGCGTCTGAAGAGTGCTAGAGCCAGAACTGATCTGGACCGCGCATTTGCGTGTCTCTATCTGAACCGCACAAGCTACTCGGGGATCATGAGGGATGACGCCGGGCCGATTGGCGGATACCAACAGGCGTCGAAGTACGCCATTGATTGCAGGTTTCCAAAGGCCACTCTTGTTCGAAGGATTCAGCAGGCGAACGCTCTTAAGGAGAAGGTGGCTTTCGTTCAGAGCGGAGATTGGCTAAGGACGATCGAGCAAGCTATGACCTATGACATCAGCCCCAATGAAGTATTCGTCTATCTCGATCCTCCCTTCTTCAAAGCTGGTCCCAGGCTCTACAGGCACTTCTTCACACCGGAGAACCACGAGGAGTTGTATCAGTACCTGGCGAAGCTAGACACGCCATGGCTTCTCAGCTATGACCCGGCCGAAGCGATAGTCGAGATGTACACCAGAAACGGCATCGAGCCGAAGCACGTGTCGCTCTTGTACTCAGCGTGTCCCAATTGCTCAGGCAGCGTAGCCGAAGAGCTAATCATCTCCAATGTCAGTACTCTCCCAAGCGAAGGCCGACTATGGAAGACAACCGGGGAGTGGGCGGGCGCAGCTGCCAGCCCGACTCGCTCATGACTTCGACGTAGCACCGCGCCTTGACTCCTCCCATAGGGAGAAAGGCACGGCACCCTGTGGCCCCCTCGAGTTCTTCCCCAGCACAGTGCCAGTTACGTCCTCATCGAACCTTTTCCAGGTCAGACTACTGTTATTGTTCCTGCGGTAGTGCCGAATGGCAATCAGCGCTGGCCGGAAGACATCTAGAGTCAGGCGATTGGGTATGTCACGCTTGGGCAGCCAAGCCCAGCTATCGAAGTTGTGGACTTCTCGATTCTCTAGCTTCCCAGTATATGAACCGACTTTCGCAACGACATTCAGAACCCACGGCCGTTGCTCGAACTGCGTGAAGAAGAAGGAAACAGGAACACTCTCCTCAACGGTGAGTCCGGTCTCCTCACCTACTTCTCGCACAAGACATTCGATAAGTCTCTCACCGTTCTGTAGCGTTCCGCCGGGAAGTGTGTACGTCCCCTTGGCTGAACCTGAGATCGAGCTACCCATTAGGATCATTTCGGTATCACCAATTCCCCGAGTCACGATGGCGTGGACGACGACATACGGCACCTCTCTCACGGAGGGGACAATCCCACTTAACGGATCAGTTACGGGTCTCCGGAAATCCAACCAACCCGGCTCAACCAATCTGAGGAGGTGCCGTACGTTCTCCCCATCCGATATCCTAACCAGAAGCGGCATGCCAAGCCCACCTAGGAGACCATCAGCCGGTTCCGGCCCTACTACGAACGTCGGGACCTCATCCGGGAAGAGAGGGAGCCGTTCTCGACTTCCCGCTCCCGTGCGAAGATCACCCTCTTGCTGGCCCATTTGCCAAAGCCGTACTATCATCCGGCTGCAGGACAGCTGGAAGCACATGGATGGAGTTACAGTCGGAACTGCCTCTGGCAACAGCTCATTGACAAAGGGAAGCGGCATTTCGAGCTGCAGGCCAGCCAATGCTAGGATGACTAGAACTCTTGGCATGTTCTTGGTGTAGACGCGAGAGGCATGATCTCTGAAGTGCCAGAACACCGCACGACTCGGCACGCTCCCGCCAAGGAAACCACACAACGCCGCTAGAGACCGCTTCTCCTCCAGCTCCCGTGCCAGCGAACGCTCCGATGCTATTGGCAAGAGGAATGGCAACGCCAGCGCTCTGAGCATCGACAGAGTGGTGAACCTGCCCATGGGATCGGTCCACTCCTCCGTTGCATCGCGGACTATCCCACCCCATTCCGCCGTACAGAAGAGGGCATCGATATCCTCAAGCGTCATCCTACCACTGCTCGATTCCATTCCGCACGTCCGTCCTGCAGTCTACCACTCTTTATCACGTTGCAGCCAACACAGGTGCTGACGCTCTTGTCCATGGAGGGCTCCAGGGCCCTAGTCGGCGCTAAGTCACAGCCCACCTGATCGCCTGCTACATCATGTTTCGCTCCTCGAGGACCCGCCTAACGCTTTCGAAGACCTTGGAGCTAACGATTGGGATAGAGTCCCCCGCGTTCACAATCAGAACTCGCTGACTGCCGAACACCTTCTCAGCGTGATCGCGATAGAGAGGGCGATGCCTCTCCATAGTACGAAGCTTCTCATGCACGCTAAGGTCCTCTTCACCTCGGCTTTCACACAATCTCTGATATGCCTGCTTTGGCTCCAGGTCCAACACAAAGACAAGGTCTGGCGCGGGGACGAAATGGTGGAGAAGGGCTATGAATGCACTATCGAACTCGTCGCATTCCTGGTAGACTGTCGCGCTGAGGAAAGATCTGTTCGCTAGCACAACCCGGCCTTCCTGTAGGGCTGGAATGATCTCAGTCGTGACTAACCGATGCCGAGTAGTCAACAACAGGAACAGCTGCTCAGGGACTGTCAGGCCTTCTTTCGATTCCATCCCGTGAAGCATCCACCGGTAGACCTCGCGCAGCGACCTGTAGTAGTCGGTGGGTTCCCGCGCGACAGCGGCTTGGATGCCCTCCTGACGAAGTCGCGCTTCAAGAGCGTTGATTTGCGTATCCTTCCCGGATCCGCTTATCCCTTCGAAGATTACGTACGCACCCTCTCTTCGACTGGGCACTATGGGATTGTCTTCCAGGCAGCTAAGGAAGTGCCGAACTAGCAGCATCTGAGTGTAGGCGTAGTCCCGACTCTCAGGGAACTCGAGCCCGCGGATCCTAGCACTCATTCGGTCACGCAACCGTTCAAGTACCTGTGGAACTCCTTGACCAGCTTCACCTGCCCACATGCATACGCGCAGAATCCCCCAAGCGCCAAAGCCTGCGAGGAAGTCCGCGTCCTTCAGGATCCGTCCTTCGAGCGATGCTGGGCGAACACCAGGCTGGTCGTGCTGCTCTATCGCTTCAAGAACAACGGGGATCTTGTCGGATTCGATACTGGTCCGCGACAACACACTTTTCGACTGTCGAACTGACTCCTTGGCACTTGCAGGACCGTGCTTACGTGGATCATCTCTGCCAAGGTCGTGCAGACGAGCCGCAGCAACCAGCACTTCTGGGTCGCCACCATATGACCTCTGAAGCTGCTCTGCGAACCCAAGAACACGGTCTGTGTGCCATCTGTCGTGGCTGGGACTAAGCGTCCCCTCCACGAGGGCATCAAGAATCTCCCTGTCCAGCTGTTCAGCCCGCGTTGTCATCAGCGAATGGCCTCCTCCCCCTTGGGCCTCTCGATCCGATCGAACTCAAGTCACGATACAGGAAGTATTCTACATTCTCCTTCGTAATCCTTGTCGTGGTCTTGAAGCTGGCTGGGTAGTCTTCTTCACGCTTATACCGGAGATTGCGCCGCTTCGATTTCTCCGGAGGTTTCTCAACAACACACACCTCACCCCAGCTTGTTGGTAGGGGCAGTGGTGGGTATGGCACCTCTGTGATGACAACGGCTCGGACCTTCGCCAACCCAAGACTGCGCGCTTGCCAACACCTGTGCAGCCCATCCATTAGCCCGATGACAAGCGGATGTCCGTCCCAGGCCGTTTCAGTGTACCGTTCTAGCACTGGTGGTGCGAGGAGCTGCTCGTCCGGCAACCTGTATGAGTACTCAACCAATCCTGGCAAGTCCCAGAGCCCCAAGCAGTACTGGGACATCAACACGTCATGCAGCTCAAGGACCTCATCTAGCCTCCTCTTGACAACGTATAGCGCAAGAGGCGACAGGTCATCAATATCAACCAGCTGCGTGCGAATGCGAGCATGTCGATATGGATGGATGGACCGATCGTGCAATAGATAGCACGAGCGTAGTCGCTCTTCCAGAGATCTCCAGGGATGGAATCGGTGTATCTTCAGCCCCGGCTTCTCGCCGCCACCACGTTCCAGAGATTGCTCGCGCCAATCCGGGGTGCAAGCTTCTGCCTCATACAGCGAGTCTGCCAGGCTGCAGTGGTACCGAACTAGTCGCTCAAGATCCCGATAGCCCTCCAGGGCCTCCTGCGTTCCGGAAGTGCTACGTGCATCGACCACCGCACGCTTCCCGAGCAGGCGTAGGTTCCCCACTACGGACTCTCCCCACATCCACGTCGTCAGAGGCGAGCTACTGGGAACACGTGGCACGCCTTCGTCTAGCCATTTCTCGCTTTGGATCTCGACGAGGTCGCCGCTAATGTGGGAGAGTCCATCGGCTTCCTTCAGTAGCGCAAGCGCCAGATCATCTCTTTCTTGCGCGGGATCTCGCTTTTGCACAGGTTGCCCGCCAAGCGATGCCCATGGATACGAATAGGCAGTTGATTCGTGTCGTCTCACCAGATGCGCTACACGGGCTATTAGTTGACTGTCCGTTGAGAATGTTGGGACGCGGCCGAGGATCTCACAAGTCACCTCCGCGCCAACATCAACGTGCTCCTCGCAGGCCGGGGACCAGTCGTCACGCAGCTCGGAAAAGCCAATGTCATGCAACAACGCTGCTGCACGCGCACAAAGCACATCGGTCGGATTCATGCTCTCATACTCAGGCTCGGTGAGCAATCGTTCCACTTTGCCCGCAACCTTAAGTGCGTGATCCACGCCAAATGGAGTTGGCCGAGAACGATGGAAGCGAGACCGTACCTCTTCCAAGATCGAACCGCCGATGCTGTCGTGAACTTCGGTTCCCATCGTCTGCCTATCGCGAAAGCTCAAGCCGGTACTGACACCACCAAGCAAGATAGAACAAAACCAGATCTCTCTCACCGACACCTACAGCCGCAGCAGCTTCACGAATTCGCGCTGAACGAATCTCGCTCGGCAGCAGAAGAAGGTCATCGATGTAGTATTCACAGACGGCACCCATGAGCAACGTCGTTGCCCAGGCATCCTCCTCACCCTCCGGAATCGGAGGTTTCGAGAACGCCCCGGTTCTCATGGAATGAAGGATCGCGAGATCGCGCAACCCCTCCTCCGAAAGAGATCCGAGTGCCGCTCGCGGTTCCCAGGCAGGGGGAAACCTACTTGCTCCAGATCGAGCAGGCACGAACCAGCACTCATCCAAGACGTCCATGAGCCCTTTCGGCCGTTTCAGTTCCATCGCACGCCGAATATACCACATGCTGGTGCGGCACATGTCGAGCTCCGGCTGCCGTCCTGCACCAAGGCACGATCTGATATAGTATAGCAAACAGCGTATTCGGCCCCAGGGGGTGAGTTTGTAATGTCCACAACCGGCCTGTTCGTTGAGCTTGTGGTCATTGGATCGGGCACAGCGGCGTGGTTGTATCTTCTGGGCGCCTCGCTCGTTGGGCTAGAGCTACTCGCCACCAAGGACCTGTCGTCTGTGCTGCTGATTCCAGCCCTCGCAGTAGTGTATGTTTTGGGCATTGTCACTGACCGGATAGCGGATTGGGCGTTCAGCAGGTGGGATAACTCAATTCGGATCCGAATACTGGATTCCATCCCGAAGTACAGGCAAGCGCGGCTCCTACTGTATTCTCTCGCCAATGAGAGGCTGTGCAAGCTCTTCGACTACAACAAAAGTCGAATTCGCATCGCCCGTGCATGGACTCTTAACCTCCTCCTTTGCGCAATCACCGCCCCCACCTTCGTGTGCCTTCGGTGTGATTCTCTCCAGCCGACCGGCAAAACAGTATATTCCGTGACTGCATTCTTCCTCCTTACAGCAGCAGCCGTCCTAACGACGTGGGCTTGGAGAATCCTCGTCGTGAACGACTACTCAAGGCTCAAGGAGGCCGCAGAGTACTTGCAGCAGTAAGACAGGGAGATCACCAATACAGGAATCCTCGCTTTCTGGCGCATTCTAATCAACAGCAGTCTTGTATTATAATAGCTACACAGGCTAAGTAATGCTGGGAATAGTTGCATGATAGGCTGTTTGCGGGCAGCGCTGACCACCAAGCGAATATTCCCATTCAATCAACTCACGCCTCGCGTCCTGTTCCTCCGTGTGAGTTCGATTTGGCATTAGCCTTCGCTGGAAGCTGTTGTGAAGCTCGTGAACGTCCACAGAGCTGCATCACTCCCTTAGTCTGTATCGGCTGCTTGCGACGTTTCCTGCCATTGCTGGGCAGTTGGACGATGCCGCAGACCAGGAGCGAACAACAGACGAATGGACAGAGCAAGGTCATCCTATGCATTGTCAGTTTCAGCGAAGGGGCACAAGTCCGGGGATGGTCTTCCTCCGACAAGGACTTCGTCTCACCTGAATCTATCAGCTGTCTGACAGATCGGGTATAATCCGTTCATGCCGTTCCAACAGCTCCAGGAAGTCCATAAGCCGAGGCATGTGATCGACCAAATCCTCTCTGCCATCCAAGACGGTTCGCTCGCGGCTGGCGAGCGGTTGCCTTCGGAGGCGAAGCTGGCGGAGCTGACGGGGGTGGGACGGACATCGGTGCGGGAGGCGCTGGCTGCGCTGCGGCTGATGGGGGTCATCGAAACGCGCGTCGGCAACGGCAGCTACGTTCGCGAAACTGCCACCTCCGGGGTTGTCTCGAACGGCATCACGCACGCCATCGAGCAGTCGGAGGAGGCGCTACAGCTGCAGGAGGCGCGGGCGGTGTTCGAGTGCGGGCTGGTGCGGCTGGCGGCTATGCGGTGGTCGGCGGAGAAGGCGGAATCCTTCGAGGATCTCCTGTCCGAGATGTCGAGCTGCGCCGACCGCGAATGTTATGAAGATTACATTCGCCTCCATCGGGACTTCCACCTGCTGCTTGCCCAGGCGACGGACAACGCGATCGTCGAGGGGACGGAGCGGAGCTTCCTCGAGTACATGGATCACGAAGGCTGGCAGGACATGGAGCGACAGTTCTACCTCCCGAATCGAGCCGAGATCCTGAGCGAGTCGGTGGACCTGCATCGGGGGATCGTCGATGCTTTGGCATCCGGGGACGGAGCCCTCGCATCGCAACGGGTCCACGACCATTTCCTGAGATACGAGGAGGGCGGGAATGGGAGTTGATCGGTCATTCGACCTCGTCGGAAAGAGCTTCCCGCGCTCGGACGGTATCGCTCGCGTCACAGGACGAGAGCAGTACACTGTGGATGTCTCTCTCCCCCGGATGCTGCACGGGCGGATCCTGTCGAGCCCGTACGCCCACGCGAGGATCGTCTCGATCGACACGTCCGAGGCGGAGGCACTGGGTGTAACGTGCATCACATTCGATGACGTTCCCAAGGTCCGCTACAACGAACGGATCATCACGATCCCGCCGGTGCTGCACAAGGACCACACCGTCCTCGCCGACAAGGTCCGGCGGATGGGCGAGGCGGTCGCCGCCGTCGCGGCAGACAGCGAAGAGCTCGCGGAGCGGGCGGTCCGCGCCATACGAGTCGAGTACGACGTCCTGCCTGCCGTGACCGACGCGCACGAGGCGATGAAGCGCGGTGCACCGAGGATCTACGACACGGTCCTGTGGGGCGAGGACGAGATCGCGATCGAGAACAACGTCGCCTGCGAGCGCGAGGTGAACGAAGGCAACGTCGATGCCGCCTTCGACGAAGCCGACGTGTTCGTCGAAGGGACGTTCACGCTCCCGAAGGTGTACCACGCCCAGCTGGAAACGAAGTCGTGCGTCTGCCGTCCGGAGCCGGACAGCGGGCTGACGGTCTGGCCGACGACGCAGTCGATCCACAACGTCCGGATCCTCCTCGGCGAGATCTTCGACATCCCGCTCTCCAAGATCGATGTCCGCCGCGTGCCGATCGGCGGGACGTTCGGCTCGAGCATCCAGATGAACCCGCCGATTCCGATCTGCGCCGCGCTGGCGATGAAGGCCGGCCGCCCGGTGAAGCTGACGCTGACGCGCGAGGAGGACGCCCACGACCACACCCGCTACGGCTGCACGATCGACCTGAAGCTGGCGGCGAAGCGCGACGGGACGCTCCTCGGCGCCGACATGGAACTCGTCGCCGACATCGGCGCGCACAACATCCAGGCGTACTCGTATCTCGGCGTCTCGGTCGGCTGGCTCGTCTCGCTGTACAAGCTGCCGAACGTCCGCTACCGCGGCACGGCGGTCTACACGAACAAGGCGCCGTCGTGCGCGATGCAGGGGTTCGGCAACCCGCAGGTCACGTTCGCCGTCGAGCAGCTGATCGACGAGCTGGCCGAGAAGCTCGACGTCGACCCGATCGAGCTTCGGCTGAAGAACTACGTCGGCCTCGGCGACACGTTCTGGGGCCAGGGCCCGATGGTGAAGTCGATCGTGCACTCGGATGGGGTGCCCGAACTACTGGAGCGTGGGGCCGAGTTGAGTGGCTGGACAAAGCGAAAGCGACCCGAAGAGAAGGACGGTCGCTTCCGCCGGGGAATTGGAGTGGCCCGAGGTTTTCACACCTCGAGCGCCGGGGCGCCGCAGCCTGGGGACGTGATCGACTTCTCCGGCGCGATGGTCAAGGTGAACCTCGACGGCTCGATCGACGTCGTCACCGCGCTGATGGACCACGGCGGCGGCACGCACGAGGCGATCGCGAAGCTTGTCGGCGAGGCGTTGTGCGTTCCGTTCGGCAAGGTGAACGTCGTGCCGGTCGGGACGCAGACCACGGTCTACGACTGCGTCACCCACGCGACGCGCGGCGTCTACGCCGGCGGCGGGGCGGCGGTCAAGGCCGCGGAATCGCTGGCCGGAGAGATCCTCGAGACGGCCGCACACTACCTGAACGTCTACCCCGACTCGCTCGACCTTCGGCTGGATGCCGAACGGGGCCAGTGCGTGATTCACGTCCCGGAGATTCCCGAGAAAACGATGACGCTCGAGGAGCTGGCGAAGCGCTGCTGGATGGAGAGCTGGAAGACGCTCGCCGCGGTCGAGTCGTATCGCCCGACGAGCTGCCCGCCGGCGTACGTCGCCATCTTCCTCGAAGTCGAGGTCGACACCTGGACCGGCCAAGTGAGGACCGTGAACGCGGTGATGGGCTCGGACTGCGGAACGGTCGTCAACCCGGCGATGGCCGTCGGCCAGCTCGAAGGAGGGCTGTCGAAGGGCGCCGGCTACGCGCTGGTCGAGGGCTGCGACTGGGACGAGGACGGACAGCTCGCGTCGCGCGGCTACTGGCTCGACGCGAAGATCGCCGCGTTCGGCGAGTCCCCACCCATCGAGAACCTGACGACGTTCTTCGCCGACACGTACGAGCCGACCGGCCCGTTCGGCGCCAAGGGGATCGGTGAGGCGGCGATGAATCCGGTCGCCGCCGCGTACGCCAACGCGATCGCCAATGCACTCGGCATCCGGTTCTACGAGCTGCCCATAACGCCGGAGGCGGTTCTCGCCAAGCTCGCAAAGGGCGCAGGGGAAAACTAGAACCATGAAGGGCATGAAGATCATGAAGGGAACAGCCGAACCCACGACTCGCGCAGAGGCGCAGGGCACGCAAAGGGGAACGGCAGACAAGTACCAACGGGTATGGAAGACGGGAAGCCGACGGTTGCGATCGATCGTCTCCTCCCCCTTGATGAGGGGGGAGGGAGAAGAAAGGCCTGAACCGCAGAGAGACGCAGAGGGGAAGCTTGAACCACGAAGAACATGAAGGGAATAGGGGACGATTGAATCGTAGAGAGCGCCAGGAAGGCATGAGCCAGGAGAAGCACGGGATGACCAACAGTCATCTTCTGGTCCACCGGTTCGGCTACGTCCGGCCGACCTCTCTCCGAGAGGTCACCGCGGCGCTTCGCGAGCGCCCCGACGCCGCGATCCTCGCCGGCGGGACGAACCTCCTCGTCGATCTCAAACTCGAACGGGCCCAGCCAGCGAATGTAATCGATATCACATTCGCCCCCGAGCTCCACGGCGTCGAGGAGCGCTCCGACGGCCTGTGGATCGGCGCGCTGACCTCGATCTACGCGCTCGCGACGTCGGAACTCCTCTGGAAGGAGTACACCGCGCTCGCCGAGGCGGCGGCCACGTTCGGCTCGACGCAGATCATGATGCGCGGGACGCTCGGCGGGAACGTCTGCAACGGATCGCCGGCCTCCGACACGGTGCCGGCGCTCGTCGCGTTCGGCGCCGACGCGTACCTCGTCGGGCCCGACAGCGAGCGGATGGTCCCCGTCGGCGACCTCCTCGAAGGTCCGGGCAAGGTCCGGCTGCGAAAGGGCGAGATCCTCGCCGCGATCCGGCTTCCGCGCGCCACCGGGCAAACCGGTTCCGCGTTCCTGAAGATCTCGCGCGTGCGGGCCGACCTGGCGAAGGTGAGCGTCGCGGTCCGCCTTTCCCGAGGGGAGGACGGGCGGTGCACCTCGGCGCGGATCGAGTTCGGGTCGGTCGGTCCGACGGTGATCCGCGCGCGAGAGGCCGAGAAACTCCTCATTGGTCGAACGCCGACCGAAGACGTGGCGTTCGACGTCGGATGCGCAGCATCCGCGGAAATCCAGCCGATCGACGACGTGCGGAGCTCTGCCGAGTATCGGCGGCGCGCTGCAATTGCGCTCACGCACGATTGCACACTTAAAGCATGGGAACGATGTGCCACAGGCGTGGCACATGTTCCACGGGGAAACGGCGATCTGCGGTCCGTTTCCCCGGTGGGCGAGCCATTGCAGTTGGGGCCGGATGAGACGACGCGGATCGTGCTGACGGTGAACGGGACGCGGCACGAGCTCGACGTGCGGCCGAACGAACTGCTCCTGAACGTCCTCCGTGAGCGGCTCGAACTGACCGGGACGAAGTACGGCTGCGGGATCGGCGAGTGCGGCGCGTGCACGATCTGGCTGAACGGCGTGCCGGTCCTCGGATGCCTCGTCCTCGCGGTCTCCGCCGACGGCGCGGTGGTCCGGACGATCGAGGGACTCGCCGCGCCGGACGGAACGCTCGATCCGCTGCAGGAGGCGTTCATCGAGGAGAACGCGTTCCAATGCGGCTACTGCACCCCCGGGATGCTGATGATGACGAAGAAGCTCCTCGAGGAGATCCCCGAGCCGACCGAGGACGAGATCCGCGACTACTTGAAGGGGAACCACTGCAGATGTACGGGATATGCTGCAATCGTTCGTGCAGTCAGCTCTGCTGCTAAAAGGGCGGCGTCATGACGTTGCCTGCGTTCGATCTGCTGCAGCCGGAGACCCTCGACGAAGCGCTGAAACTCCTCGGCGAGACGCCCGAGGCGGTGCCGATCGCCGGAGGGACCTGCCTGCTCGTCGACCTCCGAGAGCGGAAGACCTCGGCGGGCGTGCTGCTCGACCTGTCGCGGATCGAGGCGCTTCGCCGCGTCGAGATCGTCGGCGACGAGCTGATCATCGGCGCAACGGCGACGATCGCCGAGATCCTCGACGATCCGTCCGTCGCGGCACACGCCGGCGTCCTCCACGAGGCATGCAAGACGTTCGCCGCCCCGTTGATCCGCAATCGCGCGACGATCGGCGGGAACTTGGCGCACGCGTCGCCGGCGGCGGACACCGCCCCGCCGCTCCTGCTGCTCGACGCGACGATCGAGATCCAAGCGGACGGCCGGAATCGCGTGACGCCGCTTCACCGGTTCTTCGCCGGCCCGTGCGAGACGACGCTCAA